>Ga0256847_1000498_pt1 | contig 24763 bp, 15 predicted proteins | sample TeddybearmetaG_FD_189099 | JGI IMG/M metagenome (GOLD analysis project Ga0256847, IMG submission 189099) | Hydrothermal vent microbial communities from East Pacific Rise, Pacific Ocean - Teddybear | ecosystem: Environmental > Aquatic > Marine > Hydrothermal vents | place: Pacific Ocean: East... | reverse complement strand
GCAGGCTAGTCTTTGTAACTATGAGTATACGCTCAAATTACCAAACATTAGTATTGATAAAAATAGTGGTGAAAACCATCAGGTAAAATGTTTACGTGCCCTTGCTATGTATGGCTTATCAGAACCCGAACTATTATCGGCCGCAAAGTCAGAATCAAGAATTAAATAAGCCATGACGCATTTTATGAAATTAGCTTTTCAAAGTTGTTATGTCAAAGCCTAATCAAATTCCACAATCTCAACTGATGCAGCGTCCGACCAACTTGCTGCCCATTTTAATTGCGCAACAGCTCGTTTTATTGCCCCTCTATTTTTTTAATCCGGTTTGGATAACGTCACTCAATGTCGCCATTGGTGGTTATGTTTATCTAAGCGAGGTCAGAAGGACAAGCTCAGGCCGAAAACAATTTCAGATGCCCGTTTGGCTTAAAGTAGGAATAACGCTTGTTGCTGCTGCGGGAGTATTAACTACTTTCCATAAATTATCTGGTAGAGACGCAGGTGTTGCTTTAATTGCCACTATGTACGGTCTAAAAATGTTGGAAATTAAATCTCGTCGCGACGTCTACGTGATCATGCTACTTGGTTTCTTTATTCTCTTGGCTGGATTTTTGTTTGATCAATCTCCTTGGATAGCGCTGTATCAGTTTATACCGATAGCCGCTATTTTAAATGCTCTTATGACAACGCACTCATTGCAATCATCTAGAGGATTATTTAGTCAATCTTTAGGATTCACATTTAAACGGCTGCTTAAGTACTTGATATTGGCCATACCTATAATGATCGTTCTATTCGTTTTTTTTCCTAGGCTATCTGGGCCTATTTGGAAAATGCCCGGCGGCTCAAGTGCATCGAGCGGTATTTCCGACACTATGAGTCCGGGAGCAATAAGCAGTTTACAATTATTCGACAAGGTAGCCCTGCGAGTTAAATTTGAAGGTGACGAGCCAAATGGTAATCAACTCTACTGGCGTACTCTGGTGCTTGATAATTTTGATGGGTTGACATGGTCTAGAGATACAAAATTTGGACGATTGATAAGAGCAAACTTGTCAAAGGGTGAACTTCGAAATGTAATCCCAAGCTCTTCAACCGAGGACTCTTTGAAACAAAAGGGTATAACTAAAATAAAACAGTTTAAGTATGAAATTAGTTTAGAGAAAACGCAATTACAATGGCTAACGCTTCTTGATAGGCCGAGTAAAATACCGCCATCAAGCGCTATTTACGATGATTATTCCGTACAGGTTGGACATCGATTAGTGGATAGAATTCGGTATCATGGACAATCGGAACCGAGCCGAAAACTGGATTTAAAGCTCTCAGCTCGATCTAGAAAACATCATACCGCTATTCCCGATGATGGTAATGAACGGTCAATGGCGTGGGCCAAAGAGCGGCGCCAACTATTTACCGATGATACTAGCTTTGTTCGCTCTATCCTTACCAGAATTAACCAACAAGAGTACTTTTACACACTTTCACCGCCAATCATGTCAGAGGATACAGTGGACAGTTTTTGGTTTGACGAGCAACGAGGTTTTTGTGAACATTACGCAGCCGCGCTTGTTTTTATTTCTAGAGCTGCCGGTATTCCAGCGCGAGTCGTTGTCGGATATCAAGGCGCAGAAAAAAATCCACTATCAGACTATTGGATAGTACGCTACGCTAACGCTCATGCATGGACTGAAATTTGGCTAGAAAATCAAGGTTGGGTTCGGGTAGACCCTACCGCAGCTATTGCCTCTCATCGAATAGAAGAACAATTGCAGTTGGATTACAGCCAGCGTTCTAGCCTATTCGAAGACTTTGGGTTTGATGCGGTTGATCTACACGACTTGGGCTGGATCAAGCAATTTCAGTACTGGATTGACAAAGGTAATAGCGGCTGGAATGATTGGGTGCTGGACTACAACCGTCAAACCCAAAGAAAACTATTTAGCGGACTGGGTTTGGAGAAATTAACCATTCAACAGATTAGTATTTTGATGATTTCAATCATTGCTTTATTTATGCTAATCATAAGTTTTAAATGGATCAAAACCGGTCGAAAACAAGAACCAATACAATCAGCTTTTTCGCTTTTACTTAAAAAATTAGATGCAAAAGGGTTAGCGGTAGATTCGAATATGGGCGCCAATAATCTTATGGAGTTGGTGAGCGGGAATGATCGGGCAAATAAGAGCTATCTAGAGAGAAAAAGCGCGGACCGTAAAACGAGAGTAAAAATACTAGATACGAATTCAATTAACGCAATTATCCGAGTTCTCAAACGATATATTTTCTTACGCTATAGTCAAGGTACCACCAATTTATCTCAACAACAGCATTTCCTTAAGCAAGTTAAGCGACTTAGAATTTATACCGATTGAAGTAACAGCACTGCGTAGCATCCATTGCTTGCGGTGTCTCCTAATGACATATTAGCAAGTGAAATTCCACAACTTCTATTTTAGTATTTCTTTCTGACATACATTTCAAGGATTGATATAATATAGTCGTTGATTATATGTACCCCATGACCTATTCAGTAAAGGCTATCAAAATGAGCAAGCTTAATATCGCGGTTTTGACCGTATCGGATACCAGAACCATTGAGACGGATAAATCGGGTGATTATTTAATTTCAGAAATTCAGTCATCTGGTCATATAATGATCGAGCGCGTTATTGTTATTGATGACATCTATAAAATCCGGGCGGTACTTTCTGGCTGGATAGCGGATGACAACATTCATGCAGTTATCATTACTGGCGGTACAGGTTTTTACGGGAGAGATTCGACCCCTGAAGCGGTCGCTCCGCTATTTGATAAAACAATGCCTGGATTTGGAGAGTTATTTAGAAGCGTGTCCTACCAAGAAATTGGTAGTTCCACCATTCAAAGTAGAGCAATAGCAGGATTGGCAAATAATACGGTGATGTTTTGTCTACCTGGATCTACCGGAGCTTGCAAGACTGCCTGGACTAAAATAATAAAAGAACAATTAACGTTGGAGTTCGGCCCTTGTAACTTTGTTAAATTATTAACTACGGGTAAACACTAAACAATAGACAGTAGACAAAAGGTAGCTACGCACTCATGTCATCCTGACGAAGGAAGGATCTTACAGGCCTGATCCCTCCCATGCCCTGATGTCAGCGATAATTAATTAAAACAATAAACTAAAATTGAAGCGGGAAAAAACTAAATGAAAAAGAAACCAGGGTTGCACCTATTATCTAAATCAGCATCATTTATGTTCGTATGTTTTTTTTGCATGAGCTGTTTTTCTTCCATCAGTTTGGCTTACGAAAACAAGCAACTTACGGCGTTGTTTGATGCAGAATGGCAATCACGAATGGAGCGCTCCCCGCGTTTTGCTGAGTCAACGGGGGATAAGTCTCAAGCTGCAAAACTTGCTGATGTATCGGAACAAGCTCAGCAAAAATGGCTAACAACCAGTAAAATATTTTTGAATCAATTGAAAGATATTAAGCAATCATCCCTCGATCCTGTTGAGCAAATCAATTATCAAATATTTAGACAACAACTGGTCAATCGAATAACTCAACTAACTTTTAAAGATTATCAAATCCCATTTTTCGCAGACTCTGGTTTTCACACCTATATTGCTCGTCTGCCGGTAGAAACAGAATTCAAGAACATCATCGACTATGAAAACTATCTTACTCGCTTAACTTTAGTACCGGAATTTTTCCAACAACATATTATGAATATGAATGCAGGGCTAAAACGTGGTTTTTCTATGCCAAAGATCGTAATGACTGGTTTTACTGACGTTATTCACGAACAAATTAAAGATGATGTTTCGCTTAGCGCCTTTTACGCGCCCTTTAAGCAAATAAGTGATCAAACAGCTAGTCAGATCTCTTCCCAGCAGTTAGAAAAGTTAAAATCGCGAGCCAAGTCAATAATTCTCAAGAAAGTAAATCCTGCCTACCAAGAGTTAGCGTCCTATTTTGCGAAAACTTATATTCCAATGACTAAACAGTCTTTGGCGGCAAAAGATTTTCCAGAAGGTGACGCTTATTATCAACACAAGATTAAGCAATACACTACTGGCGAGCTAAATTCTGAGGCTATTCATAAAATCGGCTTAGCTGAAGTCAAACGGATCCGATCAGAAATGGATGAAATAATCCGTAAACTAGAATTTCAAGGAAGTTTTAAGGACTTTTTATTATTTTTAAGAACTTCAGAGCAATTTTATGCAAAATCAGCAGAAGAGCTATTAAAGGAAGCATCCTTTATCGCTAAAAAGATGGACGGGCAGTTGCCTAAATTTTTCACCAAACTACCGCGTCAGCCCTACACGGTTGAAGCTGTGCCAGCATCTATCGCGCCCAAATATACCACCGGCCGATATGTTTCTGCGCCACTAGATAGTACCCGGCCAGGTACCTACTGGGTCAATACCTATGCTCTGGATAAAAGACCTCTGTATGTTCTTGAAAGCCTGACGCTACATGAGGCGGTTCCAGGCCATCATTTACAACTAGCTCTCACTCAAGAATTAGAGAATATACCGAAGTTTCGAAAACATTCTTACATTTCAGTTTTTGGCGAAGGTTGGGCTTTGTATTGTGAAAAACTGGGGATAGAAGCGGGTTTTTACAAAGATCCTTATAGCCAATTTGGACGTCTGTCCTATGAAATGTGGCGAGCTGCTAGATTGGTGATTGACACAGGGATCCACTCTTTTGCTTGGTCGAGAGAAAAAGCAATTAAACTGCTTGAGGATAATTCCGCACTTTCCAAGCATAATATTCAAACAGAAGTGGATAGGTACATCAGCTGGCCGGGACAAGCACTTAGCTATAAGTTGGGAGAGCTCAAGATTTTAGCTTTGCGGCAAAGGGCGGAGCAGGAACTAGGATCAAAATTCGATATCAGATTATTCCACGATGCAATTTTGGCAAACGGTTCAATACCATTAGATGTGTTGGAACATCAGATTGATGGGTTTATAAAGGATCAACTGCTTGAAAAGTAACGGGTATATAAAAGCACAGACCTTAACCTGAGGCTAAGGTTAATTCAACTGCTTAAAGAAAGGAAAACCAACTATTTTTGTTGAATAGTTTCTGATGTAGCTCTCGCGAGTCAATATCAAAGCTAGTACTTCGCAAACTTTTCTCAATTTGCAGAGGCATACCAAATCGATCATTTGGACTATCAGAAAGCCTGACCACTTGAGGTTTGTCGAGTTTCACATTCATACCATCTTTTACAATAACCACTTTAGGACGTAATCTAAAATTTTCTGGCTGTTCCATGACCAGCCCAATTGCGCTATTGGTTAACTTAACCAAGCTACCCGTAGGGTAAATACCGATGGCTTGAATGAAGGTTTCAACCAATTCAGTTTGGAATAAATTGCCTCTTTCGTTGTATAGATTAGAGATGGCTTCCACAGGAGTCAGCGCTTCAGTTCCTGGTAGGGGATTAATTAGTTCTTCGTAATATTGGGCGATACCGGCAACTCGAGCCAAAAATGGAATACGGTTACCGACTAGTTTTCTTGGAAAACCAGTGCCGTTGTTTCTCTCACAATAACTGGACAATATGTAGTTAACCTGGTGGCTCGAAGAGAACATTTTTTCAGTTTCTTCTAGGGTTAGAGTAACATGCGCTTCATAGAGAGTCGTTTCCTCGGCAGTGAGTTTGCCGAACAATAGCTCTTTGGGCAATTTACACTTGCCAATTGGAGCAAGCAGCAGCGAAGTACCAATGTCTCTTAAATCATGCTTTGACAAACCTAAGTGGCGGCCAAAAATAATGCCCCATATTGCAGAGCGAACAGCTTGTTCATGTAATGCCTGATTTTCGCTATTGATGCGGCAAAGCCAAGCTAATGCATCTGGATTTCGAACGATACTTTTTACCATTTCCGTCGAAGCAGATCGAACTTGGCTTATATTAACTAAGCCATTTTGCATCAGATCTCTAAAAATGACGGACATCTGACTATTGATTTGATCGAATAGTTGTTCGGTCTTGTTGACTTCTTTTTTAAGTTTATTGGAGGTCACGTATTCTTCGACTGAAGGCTTAAAACGAGCCTTTTCAGCCATTAAACGTTTGGTTTTTGAGTCGTATTTATCCCTTTTCGACGGTTTTTTCGAGGTCAATGATAGGTTTGACTTGACTTCGATTTTACTCAAGAATCTGTCGATATAGACTTTATTGCAATACAGCGCCAATTGGTCAAGCTGTTCTTGCTTGGCTATATGAAAGCCTTGAATAGGGAAGGGGGTTTGTACCCATGGCACATCCAAGCGTGACACATACATGCCCACTTGTAAGTTTTGTACCAGAATTTCCTGGGTTGAAAGATGCATTTACGGGTACCTCAAATTACTACATTTATCCCGAACGAAAAATAGTCCTCTCGCATGGGTTAATAGTAATCTAAATAGACCCGAACTAAAGGAACAAGTTCACAGTTTTAAAGCCTTAATTAACTAGCATCAGCTAAATAGTAGCAATTGAAAACCGCAAAGAAATATTCTCCTGTTGACCCACAATTATAGATCAGATGTCAGCTTTGTAGTACTGATTTGTACTATTTTTGACCAATTTACCGCTGTATGGTCGATAAGTACTGACTAATGAGAGGTGTTTTCTTACGATATTGGAGCATATACCCATAATCAATGAAGATGCAAGATTCAGTGTTCAGCTAGGAAACCTGATCAAGGCGCAAGGTGAAGGGAATGACTAGTCCTTTCCAATCCTTGTAACGCAGAGCAGGATTTCTAGCTGAGCACCCTAAAGGGCACCAAAAGTAGACGCTCTTAGGCGAGCTAATAAGCCATCCTCTTTTTCGTTGTGATAACTTGAATTAGACTGACTAATACGGCATTATCACGCCTCAAATAGGATGGCTTATTGACTTGCTGAATCCTGCATCTTCATTGATTATGGGTATATACGGGTATATTATGCTCTTTTGGTGGCTATCAAGGTGGCTCTTTTGGGGGCAGGATATCCTTCAATGGTTTTATTGATGTCTTGGGCATGCAAAAAATTCTTAAGTGAGTGAAAAGTCATCCAGTCGGTGGTTCGTTGCTCATCTAGGCTAGTTTGGTTGACATCGATGGTTTTAATATCAACAAAACCAGACTTCTCAAGCCAGATTTCAAGCATGGAGGTGGAAGGAAGAAACCAGACGTTTCTCATTTGAGCATAGCGGGAACTAGGAACTAAAAGCGTATTTTGATCGCCATCTACCACCAATGTTTCTAGAATTAGTTCACCTTTTGACCGAAGCAGGTTTTTTAATTGATAAAGTAATTGAATTGGGGATTTTTGGTGGTACAAAACGCCCATACAAAATACACTATCAAATGCATGTTTACCCATCTCTTTAGGCATATCCTCAACACCTAGCGGCAACATGTGACAATTTTCAAGTTGTAGATATTTTTGTATTATGGCGAATTGCGCAAGAAATTTTTGTGAAGGATCAATGCCAAGCACCCATCGAGCACCATCGCCTAACATGCGCCAACAATGATATCCATTACCACAACCAACATCTAACACGGTTCGATTTTTGAGCGGACTTATTTGTTCTCTAATCCGTTCCCATTTCCAATCTGAGCGCCATTCTGTATCAATATCGACTCCCATGAGGTGAAAAGGTCCTTTGCGCCATGGGTGTAGCTCCTTTAGTTGTTTGATCAACCGCTGTTTTGTGGACTCATCTAACTCAGTGCTGCTGGCGATACTCACCTGCTCTTGTATTTCAATTTTGTCGATGGGTAATATTGGCAAACTTTCTAACAAGCTCTTCCATTGGGCGAGCTCGCCGTGGGTATAATTTTGATAGCGTTGTTCAACCGCATCCAATAAAAACTGTATCCAGGGAGCAATAGCTGTTTGCGCCGCTGTTTTCTTAAACTGTGGAATATTAATCACAAATTGATCCTACTAATTAACCAGTACCAAGTTACTTGATCGCTATCAATGAAGCGAAATTAAGCTGCTGTTGAAGGCAGTTAACATGTTTGAAACCAGCTTTTTGCATTCGATAAATATGGGTTTCTAGTAGTTCTGGGATCAAGACGTTCTCGAGCGCACTGCGTTTTTGACTGATCTCAAGCTCGCTATAGCCGTTATCACGTTTGAATCGATGATGTAGATCGATCATCAATTGATTAATAGCAGTATCAGAGTAAATAATTTTTTCAGAAAGGATTAAAATTCCGCCCGGAAGTAAGCCATCATAGATTTTCTCAATAATCCGTTGACGTTTTTCCTGTTGCACAAACTGTAGCGTGTAGTTTAGCACCACCATGCTGGCATTGATGATTTCAGTTTGTTGAATGTTCGCCTGAACGAGTGAGATAGGTGTCTTATGAACGAATCCAGCAATATTATTTTCGCACTGTTCGAGCATAGCTTGTGAGTTATCTACGCCGATAATTTCCACGCCTTGAGCTCTATTTCCATGACTCATTGCCAAGCTAGCGGCGCCTAGCGAGCAGCCTAAATCGTAGCAGTTGCTGTTATCCTGACAATAAATAGATGCAAGCTGCTGAATATTAACAATTATTTCGGAATATCCTGGGACAGATCGCTTGATCATATCAGTAAATACAGTCGCCACCTTTTTGTCAAAGCGAAACGGCGTCGAATCTTGTGATTTAGAGTAGATTTTGTCGGAATTTAGCATCGTTTCTTGATTAGTAAGTGGGTAAAATTACATGATTGTGCAAGTTAGGCGCATTTTACCCAATAAACAGTATGACTGCACAGCCTATTTTAGCGCTGTTCCACCAGTTATCTTTTCCCGCAACCGGTCGTCTAAGCTTCTCCACAAGCCCCATGTTTTACTTGCAATACTGGTTCAATCCAGTTATTTTACGGTGCGGACAGGTTATCACTTGTCCCACATGGATATTCGTGGTTTGTATTTTTGTGTTCTAAGAAGCAATAAAAGCTTGTAATTACATGGAGTTACATTGAATAGATGTAAGAGTCATGATTCAGCGGCAGCTAGTCATTACTTGAGCATCGAAGGTTGCCGAGCTCTAATTTTGTGAGCAGTTTGTTACGGCAAATGAAGTATAGGGGTTGTTAAAGTGCGTAAACCGCAGGGAATTGATTCTGTAGATCCGCAGTTTTCAGAGCGAAGCCATGACGACTCCGAAAATGAGGAATATGGAACTGCGCCTCGCTCTATTCTAATTGTTGATCCCGATCCTGATTTTTCCTCTACTGTTTCTGACTATCTGAAGCTATTTGGCTACAATATTTGTTTTCGTACTAATATTGATGATGCTTTGTTGTATGCAAAGGGTCGTTCTTTAAATCAATCTATTGATGTAGTCTTTTTGGCGGACAATTTTGACTATAACCACCCAATAGATGTTCTAAGACGGTTTAAATTAGCGTTACCGAATAGTTTTATAGCTATCTTGGCTAGCCGAGGAGACGATCAATTGGCGGTTGAATTATTAAAAGCCGGCGCCGATGATTATCTGAGCCGGCGTGTAAAAGATCGAGATATATTGACTTCAATAGCCGGATTGTTAGACAGAGGTTGTGCAAAAACTAGCGGTGATAGCTTTGAAAAAGTGACGAACGATAAAACGGATAAAACCAGTCAACAAGTTCCAAGCGCATCAACTGCAGCAATCAATGCAAAAACAGTAACAGATGAACGGCTAGCGCCAGCAGATCCTGCCAAATCAGCAAAACAAGAAGAGCCGCCATTACTTGACCATCGATATCAAAATCCTTCTCGTGAGACCGAGGAAACGGAAACTTTCGAGTATCCTGAACTGGGGCTACAGCCCTATGCCGATCAAGAGGCTGATTATGAGAATGAACAGTTATCCTCATTCGATCAATTGCCGGGCAATCTGATACGCCTGGACGATGATTTTAATCTAGTAGATATCAACAGTTCATGTTTAAGGTTACTCGGTTTTAGCAAAGAGGATCTCAAACAACTGACCATAGAAAAAATAATTCCAACCAAGCTAATCGCCGAATTAGTTGCTCAGCTAAATCAATTTAGCACGGCGGAAAAGCACCAAAATTATTCGATGCCAGATAATATTCATTCGATACATAATCAAGCATCCGAATTGGACTCGCCCTTTGAATTAGTATTAACAGGTCACGGTAACTTAAGCATCCCAGTGAGATGCCAAATCAGTCGTTTGAAACTAGAGTTTTCGTCAAAAAACTCGGCTAAAGTCGAGATCATTGATACTAGACAAGATAATTGGGCCAAGGAATATATACTATCGATTGATGATCTTTCAAAGGAAAAGGCGACTCAAGCTGAATTATTATATCGGACTATGTGGAGCAATATGTTACAGGGTTTTGCTCATCGTTTCATTAATTTACATCTGAGTGAGTTTTCCAGCGAAATCAGTAGCCTAGTTGCAGAAACTGCTCAATTTTTTCGTCTCGATCGTGTATCCATTTACCTGTTTAATAAAGAACGAACGAAGTCCAAAATATATCTGGAATGGTTACAAAAAGACGGTGAAAGCCTGAAGCAGTTTTCTAAAAAAATAGAAATCGAATCATCAATGCCAGAGTTCGAACGTTTACTCGCAAAGGATATTCAACTGTTGCAGCCGTCAAAAAAGATTATTGAATCATCAATGCAACAAAATTGGGGATTATCTGAACATTATTCTCAGGTGAATGCTCAGTCCTGTATGGTCATGCCTATCATCAACAAGTCGAATGTGATTGGTTGGATCTCAATGGATCACCAATCTGATCAGATTAGTTGGGAGAAAGCTGACATAAAAATGTTGGCGCCATTAGGGCGATTGATTTCACGCGCTTTTGAACTAAGAACAAAGGAAGAACAGCGAAAGGTTACTCACCAGAAACTCAGTGAAAATTATGGACAACTATCTGAACAGGCATTTTTGGATGGATTAACCAATCTTGCTAATCGCCGCTACTTTGACAAAGTATTAGAATCAGAAGTTAGGCGAGCTTCTAGAGAACAAAGTAATATTGCTTTGCTTTTTTGCGATGTTGATTATTTCAAAGCATACAATGATAACTATGGCCACATGGAGGGCGATCGTTGTCTAAAATCCATCGCTACTGCTATGCAAAATGAATTTCAACGGGCCGGTGATTTTGTTGCAAGATTTGGTGGCGAGGAATTTGCGGTTATTCTTTCTGGTACGCTTGCGGATGACGCTTTTGATTCCGCTGAAAAATTGCGAAAACGTATTTTTGACATGGAAATAGAACATAGAGCCTCACCGATTGGAAAAGTTGCGATGAGCATTGGGATTTCCAGTATTATTGCGCCAGAGCCAAACGATTCCAAAAAGCTATTATCTAAGGCAGACAAGGCTTTGTACAAAGCAAAAAACCGCGGTAGAAATCGAGTAGAAATTTCGGCCTTTTCGCCTCGATAAAATACCAATCAAACTCTTTTTGAGAGCGCGGTTAAAAGAGAACCCGCCACTAATATTCCTGCTCCAAATAAACTAATCCCGTTTAATTCTTCAAAGTCTATATATTCCGGAAAATAATGGTTGGTAATAAACCCAAACACAATAGTTGTTAGCGGAGTTAAAGCAATAACAGCGCTTACTCGAGAAGCTTCCCAATGTTGTAGGGATTCAGCAAAACATCCGTAAGCGATCACTGTATTCAAGCAGCAAAAAGATAACAGTCCCCATTGAAAAAGGCTGAGAGATAATACTGAAGTTAAATCTGCAGTTGGTAGCAACAAGAAAGTGGCAGCGATGTAAGCTATCCACATAATTTGTTGGGAGCTATAACTCACAAGAAGTTGTTTTTGAGCAAGTGCATAGGCAGACCAAGTGACCGCCGCAATTAAGATCAATAAAAGTCCAAGGCTGTAATCAGAAGAAGCATCGAGTATTAATTCAATGCGATGATTAAAAAACAAGCCTAAGCCAAAAACAAATAACGATACACCAAGCCATTGCACAAAACTAAAGGACTCCTTAAAGACAAAAACCCCACCAATCAAAAGTAATAATGGTGCAACTTGAATAAGAATTTGAGCTGCACTGGGAGTGGTTAGATCGAGACCTAATAAGTACAGTACATAATTAGAGGTTAAACCGAATATTACCAATAAGAACAACTTAACTTTGGAAGCTTGATTAATCCAATTAAAACTGGGAACGCTTTTATTATGAACAAGAATAAGTCCCACCAATATAACTGAAACCGCAAAGCGATACCAAGTAATCGTATAGGAGTCGATATCATCGAGTATCCCCTTTAGTGCGATGGGAAGACTTCCCCACATAATAACGGTTGTCAAAGATAAACCTAGACCGAGTTTCCATCGGCCAGTAGTTGCGTGCATTATTTATTACTCGAATATGGTTGTTATAAAAGTAGAGAGAAAACAGTCGGTGAGATCTTAACCTAAATACGCAATATTCTGAACTAAACTTGCAATGTTGTTAGGGAAATATCGCAGTCTAAAGTTTGTTATTCATTGTTCTAAACACAGTCATTGCTGCATTCTTTTGGCAGTATTCTTGTCAAATTAACGAGATTCCCGGCAAAACAATTTGGGAATGACAATGTTTTACAGAAGAATTTATAAAAGACAAAGTATATTTCTCTCTGCACTAGGGTTGTTCTCTCTTGAAGTTTTAGATAACAACCCCAATTAAGTAAGCATATAACTAAACATATTCAGGTAGAAAAATCATGCGAATGGAAAAATTAACTAGTAAATTTCAACTAGCCATTGCTGATGCTCAATCATTAGCGGTGGGACGTGAACACCAATTTATAGAACCTGTGCACTTAATGACAGCTTTGCTCAATCAAGAGGGCGGAAGTGTTCGCCACCTTATGGCGCAAACTAACATCAATCTTCATGGTCTACGTTCTCAACTAGCAGAGGCTTTAGATAGACTGTCGCAGGTAGAAGGTACGCCGGGAGATGTTCATCTCTCTAACGATTTGGGTAGAATGCTTAATCATTGTGACAAGTTGGCGCAACAGCGAAAAGATCAATATATCTCCAGCGAATTATTTGTATTAGCAGCGGTAGATGACAAGGGTGTACTCGGTTCTATTTTAAAAGCACTTCACGCAGACAAACAATCGGTTAAAGATGCGATAGAGAAAATTCGTGGCGGACAAGCTGTGGATGATCCTAATGCGGAAGATCAAAGACAGGCATTAGATAAATACACCGTCGATTTAACCGAAAGAGCAGAGCAGGGAAAGCTTGATCCGGTAATCGGCAGAGATGATGAAATACGAAGAACCATTCAGGTTCTACAGCGACGCTCAAAAAACAATCCCGTTTTGATCGGCGAGCCAGGGGTCGGGAAAACGGCAATTGTCGAAGGATTAGCGCAAAGAATAATTAACGGTGAAGTGCCAGAAGGGGTGAAGGGAAAGCGCGTTTTATCGTTAGATATGGGCGCGCTAATCGCAGGTGCTAAATTTAGAGGTGAATTCGAAGAACGGCTAAAAGCGGTGCTTAATGATCTCGCCAAACAAGAAGGCCAAATTATTCTTTTTATTGATGAGTTGCATACCATGGTTGGAGCCGGTAAGGCAGAAGGTTCAATGGATGCGGGTAACATGCTAAAACCTGCCCTAGCGCGAGGGGATTTACATTGTGTCGGTGCAACAACCTTGGATGAATATCGAAAGTACATTGAAAAAGATGCTGCCTTAGAAAGACGCTTTCAAAAGATTCAAGTGGATGAGCCCTCCGTAGAAGATACCATCGCTATTTTAAGAGGGCTTAAGGAGCGATACGAGGTTCATCACGGCGTTGATATAACCGATCCGGCTATTGTTGCGGCCGCCACGCTTTCTCATCGATATATATCAGATCGAAAGTTGCCAGACAAAGCTATCGATTTAATTGATGAAGCGGCTAGTTTGATCCGAATGGAAATTGACTCCAAGCCTGAAGAAATGGATCGACTAGAACGAAAATTAATCCAACAAAAAATTCAACGGGAAGCGCTCAAAAAAGAAAGTGATGCAAGTTCTAAAAAAAGATTGAAAGAGCTAGAGTCAAAAATAGAAATTATGGAAAGGAAATTTTCTGAATTAGAGGAAGTCTGGAAGGCTGAAAAAGCGGCTGTGCATGGAACGCAAACGATAAAAACTGATTTAGAAAGAGCAAGAATTGATCTAGAAGCGGCAAGTCGGGCAAGTGATCTTACTAGGATGTCGGAGCTACAATACGGCAGAATTCCAGAATTAGAGCAGCAGTTAGATATGGCAAGCCAAGTCGAAATGCAAGAAATGACCCTGTTGAGGAACAAAGTGAGTGAAGATGAAATTGCTCATATTGTTTCCAAATGGACGGGTATTCCAGTCAATAAAATGTTGGAAGGAGAAAAAGAAAAACTGCTAAAAATTGAACAGCATTTGCATCAACAGGTTATCGGACAATCAGAGGCAGTTTCTGCCGTATCCAATGCTATTAGGCGTTCAAGAGCGGGCTTGTCTGACCCGAATAGACCCAATGGTTCCTTCTTGTTTTTAGGTCCGACCGGTGTGGGTAAAACAGAGCTTTGTAAAACGCTGGCTAAATTTTTATTTGATTCGGAAGATGCCATGGTACGGATCGACATGTCAGAATTTATGGAAAAACATTCTGTAGCACGATTAATTGGTGCACCTCCAGGTTATGTTGGTTATGACGAAGGTGGGTACTTAACCGAGCTCGTTCGGAGAAAACCTTACTCTGTCATTTTACTGGATGAAGTTGAAAAAGCGCATCCCGATGTCTTCAATATTCTATTACAGGTGTTAGAAGATGGTCGATTAACCGATGGGCAAGGTAGAACTGTTGATTTTAGAAATACGGTTATTATTATGACCTCTAATCTTGGTTCGGATATTATTATGGGATCCGCTGGTGCCGAGCATTATGATGAGCTTAAACAGAAAATCAATAATGTTATTGGTGATTATTTCAGGCCAGAATTTCTTAATCGAATTGATGAGATAGTTATATTTCATTCGCTTGAGAAAGAGCATGTTAAACAAATTGCTAAGATACAATTAGCACAATTGGGTAAACGTTTGGCAGATAACGAAATCGATTTTGAATATTCGGAAGAAGCATTAACACTCGTAGCAGAAAAAGGTTTTGATCCCGTTTTTGGTGCAAGACCATTAAAAAGAGCTATCCAACAATGGATTGAAAATCCTTTAGCAGAAAAAATACTAGCGGGCGAGCTAGATAATCAATCGATTGTTTCGCTTGATGTTGATGATGGGCAGTTTGTGTTTTAGGCTGCTTATTTTAAGTTATTGTAGTCGATAGCTACTACCAGCTATTGCTACAAGCCTTAACCCAATCCCGCTGCCAGTCAGCGGGAATATTTGAACCCTCCTTCAAGCAGTTCGGGCCAATATTAGGATAAAGCTCTGCATAGGTTCTAGTATTCGTGCCCGATATTCGCCGATTAATATGCGCAGGTGTTAATTGAGATAAATCATCAAGCCCTGCAGCCGCTAACAATTCCATTAAATTATGCACTGTTTCTTTGTGAAAATTGGCGACTCTCTGACTTTTATCGCTGACGATGAGCGCGCCGCTTCGCGATGGAGCTTGAGTTGCTATGCCTGTAGGACATTTATCGGTATTGCAGGAGCGAGACTGGATGCAGCCCAGCGCAAACATCATTCCTCTAGCAGAATTAACCGTATCTGCACCGAGCGCAAGCGTTCGAATTAAATGAAACGCGGAAAATATTTTGCCCGCGGCAATAATTCTAATTTTATCTCGTAGCCCACAACCTTTGAGTGAACTGTTGACAAAAATTAGAGCATCCTTTAACGGAGTACCAACGGAATTAGTCATTTCTGTTGGCGCTGCGCCAGTTCCACCTTCGCCGCCATCAATGGTGATAAAATCGGGCGTAATTCCGGTCTCTAACATGGCTTTGCAAATGGATAAAAAGTCGGTTTTTTTACCGATACAAAGTTTAAACCCAGTGGGTTTTCCTCCAGATAGGTCGCGTAGTTCTTTAACAAATTCAAGTAATCCCCTTGGCGATGAAAAAGCCGTGTGAGCCGCTGGGGAAACGACATCCTTGCCCATAGGCACGTGTCTAATTTTAGCAATTTCCTCAGTCAACTTTACCGCCGGTAAAATTCCTCCATGACCGGGCTTTGCACCTTGAGACAGTTTGATCTCGATCATTTTAACCACATCTCGACAAGCCTTTTGCTTGAATAATTGACTATCGAAGTTCCCATCTTTAGTACGACAACCAAAATATCCAGTACCTATTTGCCAAATAATATCGCCGCCATGTTTTAAATGATAAGGGCTCAACCCGCCTTCGCCTGTATTGTGGGCAAAACCGCCTATTTTTGCACCTTTATTTAAAGCCATAATGGCATTTTGGCTCAATGCACCATAGCTCATTGCTGAAATATTGAGGGGCGATGCCAGATACGGTTTTGTGCAGTCGGAACCGCCGAACGAAATGCGCGGATTTGCATTGTGCAATTCTTTGGGGGCGAGAGAGTGATTAATCCATTCATATCCATCGCGATTAACATCAAAAATCGTCCCAAAAGGCCGGGTATCTCTAGCGCCTTTTGCTCTTTGATAGATTAGAGAGCGGAATTCGCGGCTAACTGGCGTCCCATTGATGTCAGATTCGACAAAATATTGTTGAATTTCCGGTCGAATGGACTCAAACATATATCTGAAACGACCGATAACAGGATAAAGGCGTCTAATCGTTTGTTTTGTCTGAAATATGTCAATCAGCCCAACAATAAGTAATGGAACCAATAAAATATACATCCACAATATAGGATCCCAGACTAAACTAATTAAGTAGATGCTAGGAGTAATAATGACAGCCAGAAGAATGAATAGTTGTCGAATAGTCATGACAGATTCCTTTTTTGTTTTATATATACCCATAATCAATGAAGATGCAGGATTCAGCAAGTCAATAAGCCATCCTATTTAAGGCGTGATAATGCCGTATTAGTTCATTTATGTCCACGGATGGACGGTATGCAGGAAATGCAAGGAGCAATTTCCTGTCTAATTCAAGTTATCACAACGAAGAAGAGGATGGCTTATTGGCTCGCCTAAGAGCGCCTACTTTTGGTGCCCTTTAGGGTGCTCAGCTAGAAAACCTGCTCTTCGTTACAAGGATTGGAAAGGACTAGTCATTCCCTTCACCTTGCGCCTTGATCAGGTTTCCTAGCTGAACACTGAAACCTGCATCTTCATTAATTATGGGTATATAAGTTTTGTCATCCAAAATTTACCAATCTGCAGGGTTAAAAATAGTCTGTGCTTTGATTTAAACTTGAATCGTTCTGAGTTAAAATGCGAGCGTGACACAAGCAAAGCTAAATACTCAACAGTGCAACGATTTAAACAAGGCGATTTCTTCTAGCTGCAGAATTCTTACCATTCGAGAGCACAGTGAAAAACAGTTACGTCTAAAACTGGAAAAGAGGGCGTTTGAAAAGACTACGATTTCTGCTTGTATCCGATTCTTAAAAGAAGAAAATTGGTTATCAGAAGAGCGTTTTTGCAATGCATTTATACGCTCGCGTGTAGAAAAAGGGCAAGGCTTACAGCGCATTCTATATGAATTAGAGCAGCAAGATATCAGCAGGGATATCATTCAAAAGCAACTAGACGTAGAAGCGATTGATTGGCAGTCAGTTTGTGAAAGAGTTTTACGCAAAAAAATATTAACGAATAGCTCGGCGGCACAAGAATTTTCGCATAATGAACATGGCCAAATTAAGATGAGCTATGGATCTAAATCTAAAGAAAAAATCAAAATTGAAAAGTTCCTCTCGTATCGAGGATTTTCGTTTGATGAAATAAAAAGGGCATTTGGTCAAATAGCTAGAAAAGAACTGAGGAGTTCGAATAAGTGAGTATGACAACCAGCGAAATTCGCGAAGCATTTTTAAATTACTTTGAAAAAAACGGTCACCAAAGGGTCGATTCTGCGTCTTTGGTTCCCGCCAATGATCCAACTTTGCTTTTTACAAATGCGGGAATGGTGCCTTTCAAGGACTGCTTTTTAGGAAATGAAAAAAGGTCGTATGTGAGAGCAACAAGCTCGCAAAGATGTGTCAGGGCTGGCGGTAAACATAACGACTTAGAAAACGTCGGTTACACGGCGCGTCATCACACGTTTTTTGAAATGCTAGGTAATTTTAGCTTTGGAGACTATTTCAAAAAAGATGCCATTCGATTTGCTTGGGAATTTTTAACCAAAACATTAGGATTACCCGCTGAAAAGCTTTGGATCACGGTACATGAAACTGATCAAGAAGCCGAACAGATTTGGTTCAATGATATCGGAATTGACCAAGCTCGTTTTTCCCGATTGGGCGACGCAGATAATTTTTGGTCGATGGGAAATACGGGACCTTGCGGACCGTGCAGCGAAATATTTTATGATCACGGTCAAAATGTGGAAGGTGGACCTCCTGGTACTCCCGAAGAGGATGGCGATCGATACATAGAGATTTGGAATTTGGTCTTTATGCAATTTAACCGAGATCAAAGCGGACAGTTAACACCGCTTCCAAAACCTTCTGTTGATACAGGTATGGGTCTAGAGCGTATAACAGCAGTAATGCAGTCGGTTCATAATAACTATCAAATAGACCTGTTTGAACAGTTAATTCGTTTTATTGGTAAGATATTAAACCGAACTGATTATAGTAATCAGTCCCTTAGAGTGATTGCCGATCATATCCGTTCATGCGCGTTTATGATCATTGACGGCGTTATGCCGGGGAACGAAGGAAGAGGCTACGTTTTAAGGCGCATAATTAGACGAGCGATCCGACACGGCAATAAATTGGGAGCTCAGACAGCCTTTTTCAATCAATTGGTTGACGGTTTAGTTGACGCCATGGGAGAAGCGTATCCCGAACTATCCAATAAACGCGATTTTATCGTCAAAACATTATTAACCGAAGAACAACAGTTTGCTCGAACATTGAACAATGGAATGAGGATCCTTGAAGCTTATATTAGTGAGATGGATATCGAAAGCAACGGCAGCATCATTGACGGGGCTATTGTTTTTAAACTCAAAGATACCTACGGATTTCCCGATGATCTCACCGCCGATATTGCCCGAGAGAAAGGACTAACCATTGATAAAGAAAAATTCGATGAATTGCTAGCTAACCAACAAGCAAGTGGAAGAGAGAAAAAGAGTTTTTCGGTTGATTACAATGAACAACTAGCAATAGATAGCAAAACTAAGTTTATTGGATACGAGCATTTACAGGGTGAATCAAAAGTAATTGATATTTTGATTGAATCTAGCAGCGTTGATGCTATCACAGCGGGAACAAAGGCTGGAATACTTCTGCAAGAAACGCCTTTTTACGCAGAATCAGGTGGTCAGGTTGGAGACAAAGGATTGTTAAAAGGGGAGGGTTTCGAGTTTGAGGTACAAGATACAATCAAAGTACAAAATGCATTTTTGCACAAGGGGATAGTCAATTTTGGAACCATTCAAAAAAACGAATCCGTTAGCTGTCATGTCAATCAAGGACACCGGTTAGAAACCGCCTTAAATCATTCCGCGACACATCTTATGCATGCAGCGCTAAGAAAAATACTCGGTGAGCATGTGAGCCAAAAGGGCTCATTAGTCGATAGTGAACACTTACGTTTTGACTTTGCTCATCCAGTTGCGGTTACTCCAGAAGAGATTGTTCAGATCGAGAAATCCGTAAACAAACAAATTAGAGCAAATCATTTGGTAGAAACTAAAGTAACTTCCATTGAAAAGGCGCAGTCCTCAGGTGCTATGATGTTATTTGGTGAGAAATATGGAGAATCTGTACGAGTTTTATCCATGTCGGATTTTTCTGTGGAACTGTGTGGTGGTACACATGTATCCCGTACGGGTGATATAGGCGCTTTTAAAATTATAGCTGAACAAGGTATTGCATCGGGGGTAAGAAGGATTGAAGCGATAACCGGGGAAAGTGCAATAGAATACACGCAAAAGCAAGGTTGGCTAATTAGTAAACTAGCGGCTTCATTAAAAACCGATCGCTTGTCGTTAAACGATAAAGTGGATCAATTGATTGTTCGTTCTAGAGATCAAGATCGGGAAATTGAGAAATTAAAAGTAAAAATTTCATCAACCCAGGGTGGCGACTTATTAGCTAAAAAAATAATGATCGGTAAAGTTCCACTGCTATCAATTCAAGTCGATGCTATGGATGTGAAGTCATTACGCAATCTTAATGATCAAATTAAAAGTAAACTCGGTGCTGGGATTGTTGTACTGGCGACTGAAAATGATGGAAAGATAAGTCTGATAACCAGTGTCAGCAAAGATCTGGTGCCTAGATTTCATGCTGGAAACTTAATGAAAGCCTTGGCAACAAGATTGAATGGCAAGGGCGGCGGGAGACCGGACATGGCGCAAGGAGGGGGGACCAATTTGGCGGAATTAGAAAACACCCTCACTTGGGTTAAACAATGGGTGGAAGACCAGCAGGTTATTGAGTAAACTGTCTCATAAGGTTAAAATATTGGGAAATGGGGCAAAATAATAGAACTATTAGAGTGACTGTTAAATTGTCTATTGGTATACTGGCGCGCGTTTTTGTTGGACTGAGAGATAAAGGAAGTAGCACTAACTCAGTCTTTATGTAGTGGAAAGCCTTGCACAAGAGACAAGAGAGGGCTTCCAATTAAATCGTTTAGGAGATTGGCTATGCTAATTTTAACTCGTCGCGTTGGTGAAACGCTAATGATCGGGGATGATGTCACCGTAACGGTACTTGGTGTTAAAGGCAACCAAGTTCGAATTGGTGTCAATGCTCCAAAAGAGATCGCTGTTCACCGTGAAGAGATTTATCAAAGAATACAACGTGAGAAAGGAATGGATTCAGGCGAATAATCTACCTTTATCAATTGATAATAGGAACCACCTGAAACATAAAAATGTTTGTATTTTAGAATTTATCAGGTAGTATTCCGTCCCGCAAAAGTAGCTGAGGTAATCAGCTATTTTTCGTTAAATTACTAGTAAATCCAGTTTATAAAAGAAAAACCGGAGAGATGGCCGAGCGGCTGAAGGCGCTCCCCTGCTAAGGGAGTATGGGTTTTAAATCCCATCGAGGGTTCGAATCCCTCTCTCTCCGCCATTATTAATTTGATACAGGCAAATGACTAATCGGAAAATGAAGATTGGTGATTTGCTGGAGTCAGAGAGGGTTCGAACCCAACAAGAGGGTTTGACAAAACTGTGTAACAGTTTTGAACGTCAGAAGAATGACGACGGCCCCAAAGGGGTGAGCAGCGCGAATAATCCCTCTCTCTCCGCCATTATTTGTTTGACAAAGTAATATCCGAAATGGATAATACCGCTCCTTTCTACCTAAGGGTTGAAATAGACCAATTACGCGCATGTAGCTCAGCTGGATAGAGTACCTGGCTACGAACCAGGCGGTCGGAGGTTCGACTCCTTCCATGCGCGCCAAATAAAGAAACCGGGAATCCCCGGTTTTTTTATGCCCTAAATCCAATAAACTGCTAAAATCGAATTAGTGCTTTTATTTAAATTATCCTATTGATCAAGCAAACAACTCTAATCCAAAATCAACGATGGGGAAAATACGTGTATTCAACAATTATTAAAATTTCTTTTGCTGCACTACTTAGTTTCACTTTGGTCGCTGGTTTAACTTCTTGCGCTTCTCTCAGTGAGTCTGAATGTAGGGCTGCTGACTGGGAAATCATTGGTTTAGAAGATGGTAGCAAGGGACGCAGTACGTCTCACATCGGCAAGCATCGTAAAGCTTGCGCTGATTATAATATTGCGCCGGATCTAGCGGCTTACTCAAGAGGACATGCGTCTGGGTTACGACAATTTTGTACCGAGCAAAATGGATATAATGAGGGCGTTAGAGGTCATTCTAATGCAAACGTCTGTCCAGTTCAGCTAGCGCGCAACTTTAATAGCGGATATCAAAGAGGGTTCGAAGTCTATCAAAAAAACAGGGAAATCAATCGTTTACAAGCCGGTATTGAGTCTCGCGAACATCGATTACATGAAATAAGCGAGATAAAAGTTGAGCTTGAAGAAGAAATTATCAGCAACACAACTCGTGAGTATCGCCGCCGAGAGCTACTCGAAGAAATTAAAGCCCTAGAGCGGGAGGACGAAGCACTTCATCATGAGATTGATGAAATGGCAATAACCTTAATTCGTCTAGAGGAAAGTTTTCGACAAGCTCGTCGATGAGCCGAATTAATCAAAATAAGCAATTTCACTTAATCTAAAATGCTAACAGCCAAATTTTCAATCAAGATAGCGCCTGAGGAAATTAAAAAATACTATCAGGGAAGTGCTCAAAGTGTTATTGCGAGAGCATCTAACGGCTTAAAAATCCAATTCCCAGCCAGCTTATTGCTTCCCTACGTCACTCATAATGGTATTTCTGGTCAATTCGTTTTGACCTATCATAAGAATGGAAAAGCAGAATCTTTATCACGGGTTTAAGCATGTGTCGGCACAAGACCATGTAAATGTGAATTATCTTAAAATAATAGTGCTAACTCCAATACTTTATCCTACAATTACAACAGCTTAACCAAACAAGCTACTAAATATACTAAAACAGATATTGGATTCTAAGCAGTTTTATACTAGAGCTTAAGCGCTCAGGTTAAAATCAAATGATTCTGAAAGACCTAACAAATCGTAATTCACTCTTTCTAACTTGTGAAAGTATTCTTTTTCATAAGAAAACAACCTGTATTCAAAGCCAACATTCCATAAGGAATTGATATGCCAAATAACAAAACTCAAAAAGATAGTGTGTTGTTCAAAAACGTATTGAAGCTAATCGACTCAAAATTCGGTAAACGCCAAGCTGCATTAGTCTCTGAATTTGCACGATATTTTTGCACCAATATCACATCTGGTGACGTCGAGTTCCGAGACGCAAGTGATCTTTATTCACCCATAGTGAGCCTTTGGCGTTTTATTCAAGAGAACAAAAACGCACAATGTGTACACGTCTATTCACCAGAACTTGAAAGTGATGGTTGGCAAACTCAACACAGTGTTATTGAATTGATTCATCCTGATATGCCTTTTTTGGTGGATTCGGTGAGAATGGAGTTAAATAGAATGGGGATTGGTGTGCATTTGCACATTCATCTTCCAATGTCGTTGACTAGAGATAAGAGTGGAAAGATTACAAAAATGATCCGACCTGGCGATAGCACAGGAAAACCTGGCGTCACACCAATGTTGCTAGAGATAGACCGTCAATTAGATCAAGCAGAATTAGATGCAATTAAGGCTAATTTGGTTGGTGTGCTTAATGAGGTCTCAGCAGCTGTTAATGATTGGAAATTGATGAGCAAAAAACTCGATGATGTAATCGAAGAGATGGGTAGGTTACCCAAGAAACTTCGAAACGAAAAAAACATTGAAAGCCAAGAATTTTTATCATGGATAGCTGACCACCACTTTACCTTGCTCGGTTATACCTACTACGATCTTAAAGAGGGTAAAAACGGTAAGCGACTAGTGCCTAAAAAAGGATCATGCTTAGGTTTAACATCATTGCAGGATTGGAAACCCAAAGCCTATAAGTTAGACGATCTTCCGAGAGGCGCGCGCAATCTTATTTTAAAGTCAGATAATTTGCTCGTGCTAACAAAACTGAGTGCTGTTTCAAGAGTCCACCGCCCAGCACATCTCGATTATGTTGGAGTAAAACGAGTCAATGATAAAGGACAAATTATTGGTGAATATCGATTTATTGGACTCTATACTTCAGCAGCATACAATATTAATCCAATGAATATTCCCGTGCTGAGACAAAAGATACTGGTAGTACAAAAGGAGTCGGGTCTTTCAGGGTTTGAACATGATCGAAAAGCGCTCAAAAACATTTTGGAAACTTACCCTCGCGACGAGTTGTTTCAAACGGGTTATGTCAACCTTCTTGAAACCTCTATGGGAATTTTGCAGATGCAGGAACGGCCTATTATTCGGCTGTTCATACGTCGAGATCCCTACGGCAGATTTTTTTCCTGCTTGGTTTATATACCGCGTGAAATTTATAATACAAAAATTAGATTGAGTGCAACGGAAATACTCTCTCAAGCCTTGTCTGCTAGTGGACCAATACAATTTACCACGACTTTTTCCGAATCGGTCTTGTCTCGAGTGCATTTTATAGTACCAGTAAATAATGCCGAAGCAGTGAAATACAATCTTGAAAGTATAGAAAAGGATTTACAACAAGCTTCTCATTCATGGGAAGATAATTTAGAAAATGCATTGCTGTTCTCCCACGGAGAGGCGGAGGGTAAGCGTTTAATACGTCGTTATGGTGTTGCATTTCAAGCAGGCTATCAGGACGATCATACTATTCCAACGGCAATGCTTGATATCAAACACATGGAGAGTTTGTCAGAAACTAACCCATTGAGCATGCTGCTTTATAGAGCACAAGAAGATGGTAACGAGCAAATAAAGTTCAAACTTTATTATAGAAATCTACCAAAACCATTGTCTGAAATAATGCCTATGTTAGAAAATATGGGATTAAAAGTCATTGGTGAAACTCCCTTCAAAGTCAAGCCTCTTGGCGGTGTTAATCGTTGGATCAGTGATTTTGAAATGAAACATGCCGACGGTGAAGCGCTGGATTTAGATGCTTTGAAGAGTAAATTCCAAGATGCGTTTAGAGAAGTGTGGCTTGGTGATGCTGAGAGTGACGGCTT
>Ga0256847_1000497_pt1 | contig 24780 bp, 21 predicted proteins | sample TeddybearmetaG_FD_189099 | JGI IMG/M metagenome (GOLD analysis project Ga0256847, IMG submission 189099) | Hydrothermal vent microbial communities from East Pacific Rise, Pacific Ocean - Teddybear | ecosystem: Environmental > Aquatic > Marine > Hydrothermal vents | place: Pacific Ocean: East... | reverse complement strand
AGATACGACTACCGGGGTTCTGGCTCGACTGGCACAAATTAGCGCAGGCAAACCCGCCAAGGTATTTATAAATATTGGCACCAACGATATTGCTGGAATTGTAAACACCATCACCGACGCGAGGCTTTTACAGAACTATGGAGAAATACTTGATCATCTGAAGACCGACAGTCCAGAAACGTATGTCTATGTACATAGCCTGTTGCCAAGAGCCGCAGAGTTTCAGCAGCGAATTGAAACGCTGAATGTTCAACTGCGCTCGCTTGCCTTTTCGAGAGGCGCCACCTATATCAACCTCTACCCGCACTTCCTGGACGATGATGGTTCAATAAAAAACGAACTGAGCAACGATGAACTGCACCTGCTGGGAAGGGGCTATATGCTATGGAAAGACATTATCCATGTACAAGTTCTGGAATAGAATGATAGGCAAAATACCATAATAGGTCTGTATGCAGGTAAAATTGAACGTCCCGAAGTGACAATTTTACCCGAAAGGAATTAAAAATATGTTAATCCGCATTGTTTGCTACGTGTTCATCTGCCTGATGCCTGCGTTCTCCCTGATCGCATCGACCTGTGAAGAAACTATTGCGGGTGAAACACAGGTTTACTGGGGAGACCTGCATGTACATACCGCCTACTCGCTGGATGCTTATAGCTTTGGTACGTTGAACAGTCCTGCTCAGGCATATGAATTTGCTCGAGGCAAAGAGATGAGAATGGCAGATGGCAAGCCGGTCCGGTTGGATCGATCGCTGGATTTTGTTGCCGTCACGGATCATTCCGAATGGTTCGATTTTCTCTACCTGTGCACTGATCCTGGTATGGGAGATCATCCTGACTGCGAAAACGTACGAGAACACTCGAACCCGGTAGAAGGGCTGACACTTTTCCAGCAGTACGTTGTGCCGTCGATTACTTATGCCAAACCTCAGGTGTTGGGCCTTTGCGTAGGTAATTCCGAGGCATGCCGCAGTGCTTATGTAAGCCAGTGGGATCGCGTTCAAGAACAGGCCAACGCTGCCAATGAGCCCTGCAGATTTACCAGCTTTGTGGGGTATGAATGGTCGGCAAGCCGGAACTTTCGCCATACGCATCGCAATGTCATTTTCGCTGGCGACAAAGTGCCAGGTGAGGCGTTTGACTACATCCGTTACCCAACGCTGGAGCAGCTATTTAGCCTGCTGGACCAGCAATGTAGGCTCGAAGACGGCTGCGATGTCATTACGATTCCACATAACACAAATATGGGTGATGGCACTACCTTCGATGTTGAACAGGAGTCTGATCGACAGCTTGCACTGCGAACCCGGTTTGAGCGGCTGGTTGAAATTCACCAGGAGAAGGGCAGCAGCGAATGCCTGTCACCACTGCGGGTCACAGATGAATCTGATTGTAATTTCGAGATCCGTCTCTCAAAGCAATCACGACCAGCCACTCCCGAAGACTACAACAGTGCCGAATGGGAACATATGCGCTCAACCTATGTAAGAGGGCTTTTGATGAAAGGGCTTGCAGCCTACAAACGATCAGGAAAACGATCAGAAAAAGGGGCGAGCAATCCATTGCAGCTCGGTATTGTCGGCTCGACGGATGGTCACGCTGCAACACCGGGGTTTGTAGAAGAGGCCGCCTGGAATGGTCCTGTTTTTGGGCTTGGTTCGCTTGAGCGTTCTATGGCACGACGCGACTGGAATCCTGGCGGGCTGGTAGCGATTCGGGCGGAAGAAAATACCCGCGAGAGTTTGTTTGCAGCCATGAAAAGGCGAGAGGTCTACGGCACCAGTGGTCCAAGGATTGTTCTAAATTTCGAAGCAAATCCGTCTCCACTGTCTTGTGATGCTGGTGGTGCCGCGGCAGCTGTGGCTATGGGTGGTGAATTCTCCTCGGGATCTGCGAATTTTCGTCTGACAGTGGTGGGTGATCGTGTTCCTCTGCAAAAGCTTGAAGTCATCAAGGGTACTCTGGAAGATGGTATTTTCAGGGAGTCTGTCGTTACGCTCTGGGAAGGATCAGCAGCCCTGAAATGTATTGTCTGGCAGGACCCTGATTTTGTTTCCGGAGAACCTGCTTTCTGGTATGCGCGGGTAAGGGAACAAAAAACTTCGCGCTGGTCCGCACACCAGTGCAGAAAAGAAAATCGGTGCGACGAATTTCCTGGGGCTGATGTGATGATCCAGGAGCGAGCCTGGTCATCTCCCATCTGGTACCTGCCTAACGCGGAATGAGAAACAATTCTAGAGAAGGTCGTATTCGTCGAATGCCCAGACTGCTGGAAAATCTGCGAGCATATTGAGATCCTCCAGGTCGGCTATTTCGTTTAGCTCTACGCCTCTTTCGACGAGAGGTGCCAGAGCCGCACGCATGCCCGACACCGCGGCCCCCAGCAGGTAAACAGGGTGGATCACAATCTGGTAACCCGGTTCTTTGAGTTCTGCATCCGGTAGAATCGGTGTCTTGCCGCCGCCAACCATGTTAGCGAGTTTTGGCGTATCGGGGAATCCCTCGGCAATTATTGGCATTTCCTCAACAGATTCCGGGGATTCAAGAAACAGGATATCCGCACCGGCATTAATGTATGCCTCGGACCGACGCATAGCCTCATCCAGGCCGTGTTCTGTTCTTGCGTCGGTTCTCGCAACAATAAGAAAGTTTGAGGAGACCCTGGAATCGACTGCTATTTGAACTTTCCTTACCATATCTGCGACCGGCACGCTCATAACCCTGGACAGCTTGCCGGACATTTGCCAGCCCGCCAAAGCCGGTATCGCCGCCAACAATCAGCGTTTTTGCGGTGACTTCACAGATACTTCGAACCCGGTCGACCATCTCCCGGTAGGACACCAGCCCTGCGTCAGGCTTGCTCAGTAGACTCGCGCTGACACCAGAACCCGTCATATAAAGGATTTTAACTCCGCAGGATTCTGCGATCCGTGTAGACAGCGGGTCAAACACACCCGGAGCACTGATGAACTGTCCTTTTTCGAGCATCTGTTTGAGTTCCACAATCTGTTTTGGTTGAATAAACGTCAATATTATTGACTAAAATTATCCCTGGCGAGTAGGATACTGGTTGTTATTGCTATTCAGAGAAACAATATGCCGAGACTAAAACAGGTATCAAGAGCAAACGCACCGGATAATGTCCTGAAGTTTTATGATCGATTGTTCGGTGATCGGGACCCGGTAGCGGAGCCTGGCACGGCGACCGGTACCCCGGGAAACTGGTGGACCGTGTTTGCGCTGGTGCCCTATATTTTCGATCATGCGACCAGCCATTTCGGCATGTTTGGCATGTTCGCTGACAAGAGCGTTAGCCAACTGGATAGTGCTATTCGCGAACTCGCCATCATGCGAGCCGGGTACACGCAGGGTAGTCAGTTCGTATTCTCACAACACTGCAAAGCCGCGAGAAAAAACGGTGTCTCAGACGACAAAATTGAAGGGATTAACCATTGGCAGGTTTCCAGTGTGTTCGATGAAAAAGAGCGTGCAGTGCTTGCCTGGAGTGACGCCCTGATCCTGCAGGGAGGGCGAGCGTCTGACGAGTTGTTCGAGGCAATTCACAAACATTTCTCTGACGAGGATATTCTGGAAATCACTTACCACGTGCTTGGTTATAATCTGCATGCGGTATCGTGCAAAGCACTGCGCCTTGAGTTTGATGACGTCGACGAGAGAATTAAGGAGGTACCAGCACCGGTAGACGGCGTACCCGCAGACTGGGCTGGTAATGCATGGAAACAGGAGGACTAATTATGAGTACAACTTCATTTGAAATTGGCGGACTCCATCATCTTGCGCTGGTCTGCAAAGACATGGAACGCACCGTGGACTTTTACACAAACAAACTGGGCATGAAGCTAAACAAGGGTTTTGATCTTGGCGGTGGTTATGGACAGCACTTTTTTTTCGATATGGGTGACGGACAGGATTTAGCATTCTTCTGGTTCCGTGATGCAGCCACAGCCCAACCAGGTATAGCATCCGCTGCCAACCTCGTCGCGGCCGGAACCGGTACCATTACTTCGGCGCATGGCTCCATGAATCATGTGGCTTTTTCTGTGTCAAAGGACAAGATTGATGGCTATCGGGAAGAATTGTGCGCACGCGGTGTGGACTGCTCGCAGGTTGTTAACCACGATGATGTGATAACGGGTGAAGCCAATCGCACCTCGGATATGCCCAGCGATAAAACCTGGTTGCGATCTTTTTACTTCTTTGACCCGGACGGTATCATGCTCGAATTTTGTGCGACCTTATCTACAGGCGTTCCAATTGCGGACTTACCTGTAAACGAAAAAGGAATCAAAGCAGATGGGCAATCCATCACTGGGGCGGTGTGACTAACAACCTTTATCAGAAACTGGCCACCAGTTTTTCAGCTTCTGCGCATTTCATTACAAGCATTTCCTCCAGCTCTTCTGGAGCAAGCATGGCTGTAGGTTCGAGCTTAATAAACCCAACATCCTCGAATCCAAGGAAACGAGCGATATGTTCCAGGTATGCGTGTTGAAAATCTGTCTTTGTTCCGTCTGTTTCAAGGGGAAACCTGGCTTGGTAAGGGCTTCCACTGGAGAGTATAAATTGAATGGGTTTGCCGGTGATCATTCCAATGTACTGCCCCTCTGAAACATAGAAACTGAGCCCGGGTTGACAAATCAGATCCAGGTAGTGTTTTAGAGGATAGGGAATAGAAAAATTCCACATTGGTGAGGAGATCAGCACTTTGTCAGCACTCTTCAATCGTTCTATTTCGCGGACCACACCGACCCATTCGCCCACGACATCTATACCGGTGCCACCGGCCATCATATCCTTGATTAGAGACATTTTCTGGTTTGCCCCCTCACCGGAAAAACTCGGCAGTTCAACGTCAAACAACGGTAGATGTTCTACTTCATTGTCTGGTTGCGCCTGTTTGAACGAGTCAACAAATGCCTTTGCGACCCGACTGGAGCACGAGTTTTCTTTACGGGGACTAGCCTCTATATACAGTAGTTTCATATGATCACCTTAAGCAGAAAAAAGTTTTTGTTCTCTATATATTTGCAGTCGCCATATGGCTCAGTTTGCTAAAAGCCACGTGTCACGCAGGTCAATGATGTCAACATAAACTCGTTGGGAAGGACGGTAATTGACGAGATAGAGGTTAAATTTCGAAGCGGCACTTTTTCTCCACTGACTGCACAACTGAAGGCAAGTATCAGACACTCTTTAAGATAATTAGTCAATTCATCTTACAAAATTCTGTTGCGTCAAGTAAACTCAAGTAGGCTCTATGCTGCTGATTTGCCGCGCCGCGATCGAACCCTGCAGACAGAACCAGAGACCATGCACCATAAACAATTACTTAATTTGACAGAAAATTTGCTTATGAATGAAAGACAACTGATCGATAACCTGAAATCTCTGGCACCAATGCTGGAAGAGCACGCTGCAGAAGCGGAACGACTACGTAAGCCTGTGGATAGTGTAATGAAAGCCGTCGAAGACACACAGGCTTACCGCTACTTTGTACCAAAGAAGTACGGTGGCTTCGAGTTTAGTCTCGAGGGGTTTATGGATATTGGGATAACCCTGGGCGGTGCGGATGTTTCCACCGCCTGGGTTATTACTTTTTGTATGGAACACAATTGGCTGATCGGTTTGTACAATCAGGAAGCCCAGGACTACATTTTTGGTAAGCAGCCTTACATCATAGCGCCTGGAGCACTGGCACCGCGCGGCAAGGCAACGCCGGTTGAAGGAGGATATCGTGTAACCGGACGTTGGGAGTGGGGCACCGGTGTTATGCATGCTGACTGGGTTATGGTGGGCGCACTTACCGATCACGAAGGTCCGCCTGAGCTATGCATGTATGCGCTACCAATCGCTGATGCAAAAATAATAGATACCTGGCAAATGTCAGGGATGGTGGGTACAGGCAGCAACGATATCGTCGTAGAAGATGTTTTTGTACCTGGTTGTCTGCGAACAAGCCTGTCAGAAATGCGTGCCGGAAACAGCCCTGGCGCTCAGTATCACCAGACAGCGACTTACCGAATGCCCATGTTGCCGGTACTTGGTTTAACTGCCAGTGCGCCCGCGGTTGGCTGCGCCAAGCGTACGGTTGAACGATTCAGGGACCGGCTGCAGAAGAGAACTGTATATGGCACACAAGGCAAACAGTCTGAGCGTGCACTGGCCCAGTCCAGGCTTGCTCACCTGACCGTCCGGGTGAATACCGTAGAGATGACCCTTAAACAGATTGCTCGGGATGTGAGCGCCTGGGGCGTATCCGGTGAAGTTTGCCCTGACTTTGAAAGAGCAGAATTGAGAGTGCGGATCGGTCATGTGGTGCATGAATCCAGAAATATTGTCAGGGAGGTGGTGGAGGTAAGCGGTGCACATGCTCACAATCTTTCAAGCCCTATTGGTCGTGCGCTACGTGATATGGAGACCCTGTCCTGCCATACTGTGTTTGATCTCGATATTTCAACAGAATCCTATGGCAGGCTCTTGCTAGGGCTGCCATCAAACACGCCGCTCTAGGCTCAAAGGCTGTAAAATGGCTCGAAAAAGAAACAAGCACCGGTCTCTTGGCATATTTGCAGATCTTGTTAGAGCCATAAATTGGTATGACATCAGTCTTCAAAGCCTTCTTGAATCCCAGGGTCTGACAACCGTTAATCGAACTCAGTCTATCATTTTAGCCCACATAGCAGGTGGAATTACCAGGCCATCAGATATTGCCCACGATACGGGTGCAACCCGCCAAAATATCCATTCCATGGCAAAACCGCTAATTGATGCGCGCATCATCGAGGTGGTACCCGACCCGGAAGATCGTCGCGCCATACAATACGCACTTTGCGAAGACTCCCTTGAGCTACGTGACAAAGCCGTCGAGCTACTTCGGTACCTGGACAGACAACTTGGTGAACGGATTGGCAAGGATGAGCTCAAGGCTTTGAAACATGCGCTCTCCCAGGACTGGGGCGAGGAAATCTCGCAACTCGATTAGCCTGCACATCAGCTGAAGTTTGCTGGAGCTGAGTTCATCCTCGCTTTTGTTAGTTTATTTTAGTCAAATAACTTGACTAAAATTTTGAAATTGGCAGACTCAAGTCACCATACAAATAAATCTAGTGGGGGAATATGCGCTCGAAAACCGGTATTTTGTTCTTCGCATTACCATTACTCTTTTGCACGGGATGGATAAATGCGGCTGAAGTCCTGGAAGAAATCGTGGTTACCGCGACAAAAAGGGCTTCGAATGTACAGGATGTACCGATCTCAGTCGGTGTAGTTACAAGCGAATTCATAGATAACTTTGATATCAAGGACATTAGTGACGTTCAAAACTTTGTTCCTGGCCTTCAGGTTCAACAGACCTTTGGTAGCTGGGCTGTACGTATCCGTGGCCTTGGTTCTGGCATAACTAACCTTGCATTCGATTCTTCGGTACCCGTTTACATAGATGATGTCTATTGTGGGCGAGGTAAGTGCATGGAATCAGCATTTATCGACGTGGAAAGGCTGGAAGTCGCTCGCGGCCCCCAGGGCGCCCTGTTTGGTAAAAGTACTATTGCAGGTGCGATCAGTTCGATTAGCGCAAAGCCAACCGATCAATTTGAAGCGCAAGTGAGGCTCGGTACGGAGCTTGAGTATGGTGGTTATACTGCAAGTGGTTATATTTCCGGGCCACTTTCGGATACCGTAGCTGCCCGACTGGCAGTAAAAATCAGCGATCTGGATGGTTACACCGATAATATTGCCTTGGACCGCGAAGACGGTGACCACGAAGTCAACGCAGCCAGGTTAAGCTTTGAGTGGAATGCCAGTGATATCACTTCATTTTATCTCAAGTTCGAACTGGGAGAATCCAACACCAAGGGGCGAAATAATCAGCTTGTTCAACCAGGCCTGATGTCCCTGTCAACTACCGATCCCAATGCAGAATATGAAGCCGACGGTATACGAAGTGTCAGTACAGGCGAAGAAAAAGAGGACTTTTACGATTACGACTGGAATTCCATAACGCTTAAAATGGATACCGAATTTGCAGGGCATTCTTTGATGGCTGTTGTTGGCCATTGGGAATACAACAACGATTGGTTTCTGGACGTAGATGGCCACCCGGAAGCGATACTAAATACAGCATTGGAAGACGGGTATGAACAAACTACGCTGGAGTTTCGCATCTTGTCCCCTCTCGGTCAGACCATTGAGTACATCGCAGGTGTCTGGTACCAGGACTCTGATCTGACAACCCGACAGCTTTCGCCTTTTCATCCCCTGTTCTGGCAGGCTGTAATTGGATTGCCTATCGCTGTTGGCGTTACTATCCCACCACTGGCACTTGCGTTTACGTCGGGCTCGGGTATGGATCGAAACTTTACTCGTAAGAGCGAAGCCTATTCTGTCTACGGCCAGGTAACCTGGAACGTTAGCGATCAACTTCGAGTTATTGCGGATGTGCGATACACCAACGAAGATCAGGATGCCGTAGGTCAGGCATTTCCGCTGACATTCCCCACAGGCAATACCTTTGAGCCGCTGAGAGTGCTGCAAAGCGCGCCGGGGCACCAAACCGAGTATCTGTTTCGCCAGAAGCGCTCAGACGACAGCATCGATCCATCTATCAAGGTTCAGTACTTTTTGGGTGATGACACGATGACCTACGTGTCCTTTGCCAAAGGTTCAAAATCAGGTGGTATGAAAGCTAATGACGCAGCACTTGGTACCCAGCTTCTCCAACGAGCTGGGGATACTGCGTTTTTACAGGAATTCGCGGGTGTCTCAGCTGTTGACTCCGATATTATTCGCGGGGGTTTGACCTTGAATCAGGGTAATGGGATTTTCGATTTTGAGGATGAAGAAGCAGAGAGTTGGGAGCTGGGTATGAAGACCAGTCTTGCCGGTGGTTCAGTAAATCTTAATGTGGCCTTGTTCACGACCGAGTTTAAAAACCTTCAAACCTCCAATTACGATGGAACCCAGTTCATCATTGGCAACGCGGGTAAAGCCTCAGTTGATGGCCTGGAGGTTGAGCTTACCTGGCAGGTGTCGGAAAACCTTCGTTTGTATTCATCGATTTCATGGATCGACGCAGGCTATGACGACTTTGTTGGGGCGCAATGTGTAGAAGACTCCAATGGTGCACCAGCGAATGCTGATTGTGACCCGGTTACTAATACGGAAAACCAGAAAGGTGAAAAGCTGGAAAGATCTCCGGATATGGAATTCAATCTAAGTGCTTTGTGGGAATCTCAGCTTACCGACACGATGCTGCTCAAGGCTTCAGCATCTGTTTACCATTCGGATGATTATTTCGTACAACCAACCCAGGCTGTGTATGCTACCCAGGATTCATTTACCAAATACGACGCTCGCATCGCATTATCGGCGAGCGATGAAAGTTGGGAAGTGGCATTGACAGGCAGAAACCTGAGCGATGAAATGGTTATTCAGCATGCCTACAATATTGCGGGTAGCCAGTTCCAGAATCTTGGAATGGGACGTACTTATGTGATCGAAGGTATCCTGAGGTTTTAATCCGATCTGGCACAACATCTCGCCTCAATTGGCGGGATGTTGTTAGCTTTCCCGATTCGATGGTAAATAAGCTAGTAGTTAGAAAGTTACTAAGCGTGGCGTAGCAGCTGTTCGACACTGCGTAGTGCCAAGGCATGAATAGTGAATGTCGGGTTTACCGCGCCACTGCTGGGGAATACCCCCGGGCCTACCGCATACAGGTTTTCGAGTGTGTGGCAACGCCCAAAACTGTCTGTGACAGAATTAGCCGGGTCGGTACCCATGACCGTACCACCCATTAAGTGCATGCCAAAACGGGCACCCTGCCAGGCCTCGGTGGCACCAGCTGCCTTGAATATCTTTAAACCCTCCTCCACAGCATTCTGGTTCATGGACGTGGTTGCAGAATTCACATTGTGCATTGTGTGGGCCAGTGGCATATTGTAATTGTCCACGGAATTACTAAGTGTCACACGGTTTTCAAATTGCGCTATATCCTCCCCCACACTAACCATATTTCCGATGTGTTTAGCTGCCCGGAGCATAAAGGGGTGTAGTGCAGCACCATAGATGTCCGGGCGGGTATTGGCGATGCCCAGTAAATCGTTGGGTTTCATGGCGTTGGCTATTAGCCACTGCCAGGAACCATAAGCATCATTTTTACCAGATTTGGTTTCGTAGCTGTCGTGGTTGATAAGCTGGCCGCCGGTGGGTCCAAGATGAGGGCTTGTCTCTTCGTCAAACAAGCCATATATGGAAGTTGAAGGATGGGTCATCAGGTATCGTCCCACCAGGCCATTATTGTTAGCGATTCCATTTGGAAAGTAATCGGAACGCGAAGCGAGTAACAGTCGCGCGTTCTGTACGGCAAATGCAGCGAGTACTACGGTGTCAGCGAATACCTGGTGTATGGTTCCATCACGCTTGGTGTATTCGACACCGCTTACCTTTTCACCTGACTTATTATGCAAGATTCGCGTTACGGTAGCCTGGTGCCGTATTTCGCACCCGGCTTTAATAGCTTGTGGTAGATAGGTAACTAAAGGGTTTGCTAGAGCGCCAGTTGGGCACCCGGCGTCGCACCAGCCATCTAATAAACAGGCGGGACGTCCGTTACCCGGCACACTATTAATGGCCAGCGGTATGGGTGCAGTACGTTTGCCCAGCGCCGCAAAACCCCTGGCGATGATTTTCCCCTGGGGAAATACAGGAAGCGCGGGCATTGGATAATCTGTACCGGGTGGTCGCCAGATTTCCTGAGTTGCGTCTCCGCTTATGCCCACTTCCTTTTGAATACGGTCGTAATAGGGTTGTAGTTCGCTATATTCAAAAGGCCAGTCCAGCCCTACACCGTATTGTGTCTGTGTTTTAAAATCGTTGGCGTGCAGACGAGGCCAGACACCAAAGTGATGTAGAGCGCTGCCCCCGGTACCAGAACCTGCATTGAAGACGTGGCCTATTTTTAGATTTCCTTCTTCCTCGACATCAGCGCCAGACCACTTTAGTTTACGAGCCCAGATTTGTGAACTCACCAGATCACGGAGTATGCGTTCAGGGCCTGCTTCCAGTATAAGTACACTGCGTTTTGCTCCGGCAGCTTTTGCTGCAACGATACTACCGGATGCACCTGCTCCAACTATGAGTACATCAACTTTGTGAGTGCTCTGTATTTTTTGCACAGCTTACCAACTGGTCTCTGGTGCGATGTGCGCCATATACGGAAAATTTATGCTTTCAAATCCTTCGACCGTGCCGTACACAAGATCACTGGCGTCGGCGCGTAGAACAAAAAAGAAGAAAGACGCCGGCGCACCTTTCCATGAAGGCGTATTGTCACTGGTAATATCACTCAGCAGTGATGTGCTTTCTGCTGTTTTTAACATCGGCCAATCATTGTGAAAGTTCTTTTCAGCCAGTTCTGATGCGTTTGCCAAACCGGCATGATAGAACTCTGCATAGCCGTGAGCAGGCAAGCCCAGATACTTGATCATAAGCAGACAGTCTTCCGGGCTTTGTGCCAGATGATGGTCCAGATAGTGACAAATGCCAGCCGTACGTGCTCCTGGCACTATTGCATCTGCCAGCGCCTCCAGAGTACGCGCTTCACCGCTTGAAAACACCTGTAACGCAAGGCCTTGTTCGCGTGCCCGGGCGGGGGATATTGAGATGTGTGCACCACCCAGGAAAGAAGGTAGTGCTACACCCGACCTTTTTATGAAGGAGCGTCTTGATGCCATCTCAGGCAGCCTAGAAATCCCTTCGCAGACCTATGCTCCAGTAACGCGGGGCTCTATAGGATACTTCGTTGCAACCACACAATGTAGCCAGATCGAAGCCCTGGATACCAGCGCGTTCATCAGACAGGTTTCTACCTGCTAGTGTTGCTGTCCACTTACCGTCACTGTTGGTCCAGCTGAGTTGAGCGTTAAACATTGTATAACTGTCAAACTTGTCCGCGTCAAAATTACGTAAGTTGTAAAAGTATGAATCCGAGTAGGAAATATCACCCTGAATGGCCATCGTGCCGCCCATTGTGTCCCAGGCATAGCGCACGATAGCGGTAAGCTGCAACTCTGGTGCATAGGTTGGTTTAACATCACGTGGAGGCAGTGGCGAACCATTTCTCAATAACAAATCTTTTACTTTTGCGTCAAAAATTGAACCAGTAAACAACAGGTCCAGGCCGTCGAGAGGAGTGGTTTGCAATTCGAACTCAACGCCAATGTTCTTCGCGTCTGCGTTTATAACTACACCGCCTACACCCACAAACAGGAAGGCCTGATAGTCTTTATAGTCGTAGTAAAAGGCAGAAGCATTAATGTGTGTTCGTCCGTCGTTAAAAACGGCTTTAACCCCAATTTCATAGGCCGTCAGAATTTCTTCGTCGTAGGGAATCGAAGGGTCTCCACCGGCACCAAGAAAGGCACCCAATAGAGGGGCATTAAAACTTCCAGCTTTTACGCCACGATTTATGCCCGCGTAAAACAGCAGGTCGTCGTTGGGTCGCCAATCCATCTGTATCTTGCCAGCATAAAGGGTGTCTGATGTCTTTGTATCAAACAGGTAGGGAGAGCCTGCACCAAATGCGTTGGGAAGAAAATCACCCTGATTTACACTGAAATTATCCAAAGAAAGAAATATGCCGATACCCATGTTGTAATCTTTTTCTTCACGAATTATGCGCAAGCCAGCGGTGAAGCTAAGCTCTTCGCTCAAAGCGTAATCCAGCTGACCAAACACACTGTAGGAATTGGTTTTTAGACTGGCGACAACTCCGATATCAACGGGCGCAAATGGTGGGCTGCCAGCAATGCTATTGGCAGGCGCTTTTAAACCGTTATCCGAATCGGTATCAATATTTAGATAAAAGAACCCGGCCACCCATTGTGCATTTTCAGTTTCGCCGCTTAAGCGAAATTCCTGGGTGAAACTCTGGGCGTCTACTCCAGCGTAGTTTGCAAGCTGGTTAGCGGGTGCCGAATCAACGTCAATAAACAATAACTTATCGTAGTCCTTAAAATCTGTAACAGAAGTGAAAAGCATGCCGTTTTCCAGTTCGTATTCAACACGTAAATTAATGCCTTTGGTTTCTGTCTCGCCCTGATCCTTAAATGCAAAATCACTGGAAAAAGTGAAATCGTCTCCATCCGGGTCCAGATAGCCGAAAAAATCTGCTCCCGGGGCCAGTCGTCCTGGTAACCCGATTCCTGCTCCGGGCAAAAATCCATCGCCGTCAATTGCGTCACCGCCGCCATCTCCACCCGCGGTATCGATAGAAATTCTGGTTTCTCCAGGTGGTGTGTCGATGACATTCACCAGCTCGCCATTGGTAACGATGCCGATCGTGGATTTGGATTGGTAAGGCCCGGTGGATACATCACTTTTTGCGTAGTTGAGAGAGACGTTTATGCTTAAGGCATCGGTGGGTTGAAAGGCCAGAGTGCCACGCACCGCCTTGGTGTCATCATCGCCAAGATCAGCTCCGGCACCTTCACCCGGAGACCCGAGGAAGGCTGAGTCAGGGTAGAGATTTTTCAGATAACCATCCTGCTTGTTGTAACGAAACGCCAAGCGGCCTGCAACGGTGTCACTTATGGGCCCGCCAAAAGCGCCTTCTACGGTGTAGGAATTCGCATTTGCCGGGGTATCAAAGCTACCAAACTGAACATCCAGGTAACCTGAATTTTCCTCAAAGCTCGGTTTGTTTGAAATGTAATGTATAAGACCACCAGTGGCATTACGCCCAAAAAGAGTCCCTTGCGGACCTTTTAAAATTTCGACTCGCTGTATATCAAATACGGCAAAAGTTTGCGCCTGTGCAATGGCCAGATAACCTTCATCCAGATACACAGCATTTGGTGCTTCGATAATGTCATTGAAATCGTTCTGAGTTACGCCCCGTATGGAGAATTGAGTGTTCTGGCCCGCCAGATTGCCGCTGATGTGAACCCCGGGACTAAACGCCGCTATATCTATGCTCTGGGTAATGCCCAGGGCTTTCATTTGCGCACCGCTAAATGCGGTTATCGCAATGGGTACATCTTGCAGGTTTTGTTCCCGTTTTTGTGCGGTTACCAATATTTCTTCAATGATACTCTCTGCCGCGAAGGCGGCATGCCATCCAGGCATGCAAGTCAGAACAATTAAGGTGGAAATGAGATGTATTGCAGTGCGTCGCATATGGTTCTCCGGTTATCTCAGTTGATCCCAGGGTTGATACTACCCCTTGTTGGTATGTCAGGTACTGCTTCTAAGCCCCTTTTTTTCGAGGCGAGGTAATACTTCATCACGAAAATAGGGAAATTCTTTTACGTAGTCCACGAATGCCAGAGTTGTCCCGCGCAGGCCAGTTTCACTGAGTTTTTCCAGTTCATCTGCTATGTGGTCCGGTGTGCCTACCAGTGGATAAGCTCCATGCCCTGCGGCGAAGCGATCACGAAAATTCGCCAGAGCATCAGCGCTAAATGACTGGGCATGCATACCCTGTAACTTCATCAAGTAATCTACAGCTTCCCAGTCGGCGTTCTGGTTGGCGTAATAATCCAGGTATTCCTCTGCTTCTTTTTGTGTGGGTCGGCACACCACGGCGCTGATTGTAAATACGCCAATTTCACGCTTAATGGCTGCTGCCTGTCGATCTAGCTCTTTCACGGTCTCACTTGCCTGATCGAAATCAAAGACGGGCGTTAGTAGAAAATCTGCGTTGTTTGTTGCGAACGATCGACCCTGTTGGGAAGCAGCGGCATTGAGGATTGGTACACGAGATTGCACAGGGCGGGGGTTTCCGTAAATACCGGTGCCCTGAAAATATTTTCCGTTCCAGTCGAATGCTTTTTCTTCACTCCATAGTTTCTGGAGATATTCAAACCACTCCTGTGCTCGTTCATAGCGTTCGTCGTGACCTTCGGGTAACTCAACGCCGAATGCGTCATATTCCGGTTTGTTCCAGCCTGCCACAACATTTAACCCCATACGTCCACCACCTAGCTGGTCTATGGTGGCCAGCTGCTTGGCGCTTACTATTGGATGGTTAAAGGCGGTGTGAACAGTAGCGAAAATCTGGATTTCTTTGCTAAGAGCCAGCAAGCCAGCTGCCCAGGTAACGGTTTCGAGCACGCTACCATGAAAGTCGGTGTCTCCGCCATAACCTATCCATCGGGCGATGGGTAGCATAAACTCTATACCGGCTTCGTCGCACATTTGAACGAGCTTAATATTGTTTTCCCAGGAATTGTCCCAGCGCTCAGGTATTTTGGTTACTGCCATGCCACTGGAACAGTTGGCAGAGAAGATTCCCAGTTTGAGCTTGTTCTGGTTGGCCATCCGGCCTGTAATTCCATTTGCCGACATTATATTTTAGACCTAAAATGATTGCCTGATCATAAGCAGTGCGCGTGTTCAGTTCAAGTGCTTTAAAGTTCGATATGATTTGTGCGCAAAAGCAAGGGTGGAAAAGTGAGAACGATCAGCGAGATTGCATAGTCGTTGGATAAATTTCTTAATGACCAGAAGAAAAAATTTTGGGAGTAAAATCAATCGGGAAGCTAAAAGAAGTTATCACACACTCGGGCTTACTGGTCGCGGGTGCTGCTGCCTTTAGTATGTCTACCTTATTCAGCGCAATGAAACCTGTGTTACTTACGCGTTTTGTGGAAGAAACCGGTTCTGGCGAAAGTTTGGCAGGGCTGGTAGTCGCTATGCCTTTTGCGGGAATAGCTGCGGCCTCGCTGGTTTTGAAACCAGTATTGAGGCATCTGGGTTTGCATCAAATGGTTCTCGTCTTTGGTGGAATGCTTATTCTGCTGGAATTGTTTAGTGCCTTCTTTTTCAATTACCATGGTGCATTACTTATTGCACAATTCATCGGTGGCGTCTCTGTAGGTGTGCTGATGGGGGCCACCTCCAGAATTGTAGCTACTACGGATTTGCCGGATGAAATATTCGGCTTCGTGGATATGAGTGCTGTTTTTCTGATGTCATTTATGATTGCAGGTGTAGGGGCAGCGGTTGGGCTTTATGGCTTGCAAGGTGGTTATCTGTTTGCTGCGCTGGCAGCGCTAATCTACACAGCCTTAATGCTTCCGTATCAGGAAGCGGAAACCGCCCATTTTGAAAAGAAATCGGTTGTAGCGCCGCTTGAGTTTGGAATACGACCCCTCTCTGTTATTTTTATGGGAGTACTGTTTGTCACAAGTAGTGGTCTGGGTTTTGCCTTTTTGTTTACTAAAGCGCTGGATCTGGGGATGGGATATTCCATCGCAGGTTCTTTCATCGGTGGACTTGTACTGGTTTCTGCTTTCGCTTGTCTAGTGGGAGGGTGGTGTGGTGGCAGGTTTGGTCCTTTTCGCCCTTTGGCAGCTGCTTTTATAACTTGTGCATTGGGTTGGTGGGTGGCGATTAATGCACATTCCCAGTTGGTATTTATGCTTGCTTTGGTGCCTGCGATATTTTCATTGCAGTTCAACTTTCCTGTATTGCTGGCCCTGGCGGGTTCGCTGGATGTAGATGGACGATGGGCTGCTGTTGCAACACCGCTAATCACCAGTGGTTTTGCCTGGGCAGCAATTGCTGCGGGGCTTATTGTTAGCCAGTGGGATGTAGCGGCATTGGGAACCGCTACTGTAGTGGGTATGTTCGTGTGTTTGTTGTTGCTTGTACCCTCCCGGCCCTGATGTGCTGGTTAGAGTACTGCGGTTACCTCAATCTCCACCTTAGCGCGGTCTTCCACAAGGGCTACCACCTGAACCACACTCATCGCAGGGAAATTTCTGTCCATAACAGAGCGGTATGCAGCACCCATGGCGATTACATTGTCCACGTATTCGCGCTTATTGGTAACATACCAGGTCATGCGAACTATATGTTCTGGTCCCGCACCAGCTTCTGCCAGCACTGCTACAATATTGCAAAGCGTTTGTTTTACCTGGTCTACAAAGTCGTCACTTTCGAATTCGCATTGATCGTTCCAGCCTATCTGGCCACCAACAAAGATTTGCTCGCCAGGTTTGGCAAGAATTCCGTTTGCATATCCCCGGGGCTTTAGCCAACCTTGGGGGAACAGGGTTTGGTGCATTGTATTCTCCAGCATTATGAATAAAGAAGATTGCTAGATTATATTTTAAGCTTAAAATATAATCTAGCAGATAGTGTAAGCCTCTGGAATACTGTGGCCGAAACATTTACTTCCCAAACCGAAGGAGAATGGCATGAGTAGTGAAATATTAATGGCACTTGCGCAGAGTCTGGCAGGTGGCGGCATTAAAGTCATCGATTTGAGTATTACGCTTGAGCCGGATACACCTACCTTGCAACTACCAGCAGAATTTGGATGGGGTGTTTCCTGGCCCTTTCATATGGAAGAAATTTCACGCTACGACGACAGGGGGCCTGCCTGGTACTGGAACAATTTTAAGTGCGGTGAACATACCGGTACGCATTTTGACGCGCCCATTCATTGGGTTTCAGGCCAGGATTATGAAAATCATGCTACTGATACATTGCCTGCCGAAAGGTTTATTGCGCCTGCCTGTGTTATTGACGCGGCTGCCGAGTCAGCCGCGAACCCCGATTTTCTTGTATCGGTTGATTTTCTTAAAGCCTGGGAAGTTCAGCACGGCGAAATAGAAGCAGGGTCATGGCTTTTGTATCGTACCGACTGGTCTAAAAAAGCCAGCAGTGAAGCCTTTTTGAATATGGCAAAAGACGGTGCTCACACACCTGGCTGGGAGCCTGAAGCGGTAGTGTTTCTGACTGAAGAGCGCAATGTTTGTGGAATTGGGGTGGAAACGGTAGGTACAGACGGAGGCCAGGCCGCCGGACAGGAACCGATGTTTCCATGCCATAATTTGCTGCATGGTGCCAATAAATGTGGTTTGGCGAGTTTATGTAATCTGGACTTACTTCCACCTAAAGGGGCCATCATTATTGCGCCGCCTTTAAAAATTAAGGCAGGGTCCGGAAGTCCTACCCGGGTACTGGCGTTGGTAGCTTCTTAAGCGAAGTGCAATCACGAGGTTAAGCTAACTCATGGCAGAACGATCATTTGAATCCGAAGTACTGAAACTACGAGCTGGGCAAGGGGATCGTTTCAGGGGCGAAGGAATTCTTGCAGTCACCAAGGCACTGCTGCAGTCAGGCGTTTCCTATGTTGGTGGCTACCAGGGGTCGCCGATTTCTCATTTGATGGATGTTTTAAATGATGCCAAAGACATTCTGGAAGAGCTGGGTGTGCATTTTGAAGCCAGCGGTAGTGAAGCCACTGCGGCAGCGATGTTAAGTGCATCCATTAACTACCCGTTACGTGGAGCGGTTACCTGGAAGTCTGTTGTAGGTACTAATGTTGCATCCGATGCTTTGTCCAATCTTGCTTCAGCCGGGGTTACGGGTGGGGCCATGGTTATTGTTGGTGAAGATTATGGAGAGGGCTCCAGCATTATGCAGGAGCGAACCTATGCCTTTGCCATGAAGGCGCAGATGTGGCTGCTTGACCCCAGGCCTAACCTCACCAGTATGGTAGATATGGTCGAACAGGGTTTTCGTCTTTCTGAGGCAAGCTCCACTCCAGTGTTCTACATGATGCGTATTCGTGGGTGCCACGTTACTGGTGAATTTATAGCCAAGGACAATGTTGCACCGACATACAGCCGCCGAAACAAGGTACGGCCAAAAAGAGAGGCAGATAAAATAATTTTGCCTCCTAACGTTTATGTTCAGGAGCAGGAAAAGGTGGCCGAGCGCTGGCCAGCCGCCGTGCAATATATTCGTGAAAATGAGTTAAACGAGTTTTTTCCTGGTAAATACGATGATATTGGAATTATTACCTGTGGTGGTTCCTACAACACGGTAATAAGGGCGCTGGAACGCCAGGGTCTGGCAGATTGTTTTGGTAATACCGACGTTCCTGTTTATGTATTAAATGTTGCCTACCCCCTGGTACCGGAAGAAGTGACCGGTTTTTGCGAGGGCAAAAACCAGGTTCTGCTGATTGAAGAGGGCCAACCTGAGTACATTGAGCAGGCCATGTTTAGCATCCTTCGCAAGGCGGATGTAGCTACACGTTTATATGGCAAGGAAATTCTGCCAGGTGCGGGAGAGTATACGGGGCAGGTAACTCTGCTCGGTATTACCGAGTTTCTGGAGCAGTACACTGCGGATAGTTTGAGTTTGCGCTACAGCAGTGCTGAAGTACGGTCGTTTGCGAACGGGCTTTCAGAACAGGACAGTGCTGTGCTAAAACAGAATGTACCTCCACGACCTTCGGGTTTGTGTACGGGTTGTCCGGAGCGGCCAATGTTTTCGGCTATCAAACAGTTACAAAAAGACCTTGGTGAATTTCACATATCTTCCGATATTGGTTGTCACTCTTTTGCTACCTTGGCACCCTTTAATCTTGGCAATACCATTATGGGATATGGTTTGTCTCTGGCGAGTTCATCCAGTATCCGCTCCGCGTTACCCCATAAGGCAATCAGCATTATGGGTGATGGAGGGTTTTGGCATAACGGTTTAAGCACTGGAGTAACCAGCGCTGTTTTTAATAAACATGATGGTGTGCTAATTATCGTAAATAACGGCTATGCAGCAGCGACAGGCGGCCAGGATATACCTTCCTTGGTAGAGCCCAACCGCCTGATAGCAACAACCATGGACACAGATCGTGCCAGTCGAACCGATCAACAATCCATAGATGCGGCCTGTCGTGGTGCCGGTGTAAAATGGATAAAAACTGTTAGCACCTACAGTATAGATGTCATGAAGGCTACACTAAGAGAGGCCTTAACTACCAATGAGCCGGGGTTAAAGGTGATTATTGCAGAGGGTGAATGCATGCTTAACCGACAGCGGCGCATCAAACCCCTGCTCAAAAAATCAATAAACGATGGGCGTCGAACGCTGCGCTCAAGATTTGTGATAGACAGTGAAACCTGCACCGGGGACCATGCCTGTATTAGATTATCCGGTTGCCCGTCGTTAACCATAAAATCCAATCCAGATCCGTTAAGAGAGGACCCAGTTAGTTATGTGGATAATAGCTGTGTTGGTTGCGGGGTGTGTGGAGAAAATGTTCATTCGGCAATTTTGTGTCCCTCGTTTTCACGCGTTGACTTGTTATATAACCCGAACCGCTGGGACCGATTTATTACGCGTATTCGAGCCCGGGTTATCTCCTGGATCAGTGAGAATAAGCCCGTGGTAACTTCATTGTGAGGGTTCGCGGGCACACCGTTAAGATGGTTGCCGCTGCTCTTGGTGGTGAAGGTGGAGGTGTATTCACCAACTGGATAATAGACGTTGCCGAAGCCAACAACTGGCTGTGTCAAACAACATCACTGGCGGGTGTTGCCCAGCGTACAGGTGCAACCATCTATTATATCGAGTTGTTTCCTCGGGCAGAGCTTGGTGACAGTGAGCCGGTCTTGTCTCTTTTTCCTGCCCAGGGCGATATCGACATTACCATTACCTCGGAAATTGCTGAAGCGGGTCGTATGATCGAACGTGGTTTTGTCACCAAAGACCTAACCACACTTATTTCTTCCAGCCACAGAGTTTATGGCATAAGTGAAAAGTCCGATTTAGGTGACGGGGCGATTGATCACGATGCTCTGATTACCATTGCCGATAAGTATGCAAAAAGTTTTGTGTGCTTCGACATGGCAGAAATTGCAAGCGCGCACCAATCAGTAATCAGTTCGGTTATGCTGGGTGCACTGGCAGCGTCTGGTGCTTTACCTTTTGACAAAGCTGGTTATGAGCAAGCCATTCGCGATACTGGAAAATCAGTGGCCTGTAATTTGGCGGCATTTGAGGCGAGTTTCCAGCACGCAACTGCTCCTGCAGTTAATAACTTCGATCCCGCACAGTCGAAATCCGCTCCCGTCAGCGACACTTGTTTTATCCTTCCTGCAGCTCAAACACACTCGGGTAAGGCTTTATTAGAGCGCGCTGCAGCTTATGATATTTGTGTTCAGGAAATTATTTATCACGCCTTGCTAAAACTAGTGGACTACCAGGATTACGCTTACGCAGGTTTGTATCTGGACAAGCTGGAAAAAATTTTCAAACTGGAAAAAGATGAATCTGATACCCAACTTACAGCTCATGTAGCGAGATATCTGGCACTTTGGATGTGTTATGAGGATATTCCCCGCGTAGCGCAACTTAAAACCCGCGCTTCGCGTGTGGAGTCGATTCGCAAAGAGGTGCTAGCTAAAGACCAACAGATTATATATGTGGCAGAGTTCTTTCGCCCTCGTGTAGAAGAAGTGTGTGCGATGTTACCTGCTGGGCTTGCGGTTAAAATGCTTAACAATCGGACAGTGTATCGGTTTCTGGACATTTTTATGGTTGGCCGAAAACTGCGTACTGACACTGTACTGGTTTTTGGGGTGCTAGCGTTACTGGCAAAAATGCGCAGGTTTCGCAGGAGTAGTTTGGGTTATCTCGATGAACACGCACGAATCGATAGTTGGTTGTCCGCAATCGGGGAGCTCGCTGCTCAGGACAATAAAGCGGCAATTGAACTGGCAGCCTGTGGTCGCCTGATTAAGGGTTATGGAGATACCAGAGCACGCACGACACAACAAATGGCTAAAATTATAGAACGTGCGCGGGGTAGCTTAAGTGCGGGTGCAGGTTCTTCTGCCAGGGAACTTGCACAATGGCGTGATGCTGCTTTTGCCGATGACGAAAACAATGCCTTCGACGCCGCTATTGCGGTAGATAGTTAGGCGCTCCTAGGGTGTCTGTTCTGGTTCCCAATGAGGGGCTATCATACGTCGTTTTCCATCATGGGTTTTGCTGACCCCTGGTTCTGAGAGCCCGTCTCGATCCCATAATTCACAGGTAACCTGTTTGTGTTTTTGATCGAGCCCCTCGCAATAGTTGGTGTACTTGCATAATCTTACTTGCCCGCCCAGCCCCAGCCTTACTTTTTGAAACCAGTCAGGATCGGCCAGTGCTTGTCGTGCAAAACCTATAACATCCGCTTTGTTATCCTGTAGCAAAGCTTCCGCCTGATAAAAGCTATACTGCCCGCCCGCTAGTACTATTGGTGTTTCCAATCCTTGGCTGCGTAGGGATTCACGGATTTCGGCTACGGGTTCAACGTTGCGCCCAAAGGGGCCCTGTGCATCCGATATATAGCTTGGCATGCACTCATATCCGCTTCGACCAGTGTAAGGGTATATTGCATTACCTATTCGGGGTTGTTTAGCATCATCAAATTTTCCACCTCTGGATAGTGAAAGAAAATCCATACCTGCGCTAGCCAGTTTGCCGGCAATTTCACAAGCTTCGTTTACACGCGTACCGTTGCTGATAATCTCATCGCTTAAAAAACGGCAACCCACTACAAAGTTTGAGGAGCAAGCTTGACGAACCGCCTGGTAAACTTCGAGGGGCAGACGCAATCGCCCCTCCAGGTTGCTGCCGTATCCATCCTCTCGGGTATTGGTGGATGAAAGAAAAGAGGCCATGGTATATGCATGTGCGTAGTGTAATTCTACGCCATCAAATCCGACAGACTCTGCTCTGCGCGCTGCAGCAGAAAATAGTTCTGGCAATATCTCAGGTAGGCTGGCGATATGTGGAAGGTTTGTATCCGTTATGCGTTCTCGATACCCAAATTGCAGGTCCTCCCACTCCTTGGTGCTTAAAATTGACTCCAGTTCATCTTTCGAAAGTGTTTGCAAAGCAGAACGCACATCACCATCGTTAGCTGTCTCGTGGAGCAAGGAGAGCGCGTGGCGATGTTGTTGGGTTACTGTTAGGTGTTTATCCAGATACTTTTTCGGGTCGGGTCGTCTACGAATCTGTAAAAAATCGATAATCTGGATAAGTACACGTGTTTCACCCTTGCTGGCCTGTTTGATTGTCTCAACCAGTTTAGCCAAACCCGAAAGATACCTGTCATTGCTTATGCGTAACAAGGGACCGCTCGCGATATCACGGATACCTGTCGCCTCTACAACAATAACACCAGGTTTGCCCTGGGCGAATCTTTGGTACCAGTCCAGCACGTCTTGCGTAACATCGCCGTCTTCATTAGAACGCCACGGTACCATCGCCGGTACCCAGGTGCGGGAAGAGAGCGCCATTGGTCCAATATCAATCGGGCTAAACAAATTACTTTTCGTAGCCTGATCAGCGCTCGGCCAATGATCTTCGATAACTGTGTATTTAATGCGTTCGCGGGGCTTCCACATAGGGTAGTACATTTTATATATAAAATATTCATCTGCAAGCTGTAAATCTGTGCAAAAAAATCTTTCACCAAATGTTTTTTGTAGGTATGTTTCAGGTTTTTACCGTCATCATCAGAAACCCGGAAAAAGCGGCGTTGGAAGGTGATAAACTGCTGCTTACCATGGTCTTTCCTTCATTAATCAGTTTTCGATACTTTTTGTAAAAGTCCCACGCTGGGGTCGGCTTATACACAGGGTCGTCTATTTCAAAATAACGTAATATGTTCTTAGCCGTAGTGGGTTTTACGAATACCTCTCGATTTGGTGAGTAATAGGCTGGAATAATGGTTACCAGACTCCATTTGGCCAGTTTTTCTGTTTTAAGAATGTCCACCAGTGCTTCGAAGCCTGCACGTTGTTTGCTTTGGGACTTGTTGTGCAATAACTCGCTTAGGGCATTAACCATGTAAGCTTTGTCGTGTTCGTTAAGACCTCTCACAAAGTCCCTGAATTTGGGTTTTTCGAACATCGAAACCATTGAAGATCGATTGATTACTTTAACCATATTTTCTGCTGCGGTATGTACGTTGGCACACCCGCCCAGGGTGAAATATTCCTGAGCCATGCGGGTCATTTTGTCCACGTTGTGGCGCTTACTTATCTTGGCCATTTCCGGGTCGGCAAATCCGCCTGGATATTGCATTAGAAATTCACCCTGAAGGTGTTTAAGCTTCTTTTCGTCCAACACTGTTCTGCTCCAATTGACCTTCTCCGGTTTTAGTATGCAGTGGGTTTGGACAACTTGTCTAATACTTGAGGAGAGTCCTATGAAACTGGTTAGCAGAAGTGAATGGATGGAGTGTCGTAAAGTTCTATGAGCAACGTAGTTTGCCCCGGTCATTCTGCATACGGACGTGGTCCGGATGCAGTGAAGGGGGCTTATCATCTGTTAGACTTAACCCCAAAGGAACGTAATGAAGGTGACTCGAATTGGATAAATTACCAAACTGCATAAAGTGTAATTCGGAGTACACCTACCAGGATCGGGAATTGTTTGTCTGTCCCGAATGTGCATTTGAATGGTCGAAAAACGATGATGTGGACGCTGACGCAGACATAAACCCTGTTAGGGACAGTAATGGTAACGAACTACAGAACGGTGACACTATTTGTGTTATCAAAGATCTGAAAGTTAAAGGCACTTCGTTGGTAGTTAAGGTGGGAACCAAAGTTAAAAATATCAGGCTGGTCGATGGCGATCATGATATCGATTGTAAAATTAGCGGAATAGGTGCCATGAAACTGAAGTCTGAATTTGTGCGGAAGCTATAGCTACTGATTTGGAACCACAATGTTACTCAAAAATCAGGTGCCGCACTCCAGGTAGGTATTTTTCGAAAGAACCGGTATTGAAAGCGACCACTTTATCCCCTGTTTTGATTAAACCCCTATCCAGGGCAGGCTTCAGGGCTGCAATGGTGGCTGCGCCTTCAGGGCATATCCAGATAGCGTATTCCTGAAAAATCGATTTTAGGTGTGTTTCAATTGCCACTTCAGAAACCGCTATTGCAGCTCC
>Ga0256847_1000496_pt1 | contig 24797 bp, 22 predicted proteins | sample TeddybearmetaG_FD_189099 | JGI IMG/M metagenome (GOLD analysis project Ga0256847, IMG submission 189099) | Hydrothermal vent microbial communities from East Pacific Rise, Pacific Ocean - Teddybear | ecosystem: Environmental > Aquatic > Marine > Hydrothermal vents | place: Pacific Ocean: East... | reverse complement strand
CAATTTATTACCCGCCTCAATGAAAATACCACTTCAGGCGTTGAAGTTCGGCGTGGTAAAATTAATTTATCTGCCGACAGTCGTTATGAAAAAGACATTAAAAATCCGCCTGTAACAGGTTGGTTAGAAAAATTTCAACAAGTGAATACCACTTTATATTTACCTGCAGGTTGGTCCTTATTATTTGCTCAAGGCATGGATAATATTCCCAATACTTGGGTGGGACGGTGGTCTTTATTGGATTTATTTTTAGTGTTAATTAGTGCCATTGCCATTGCCCGCCTTTGGGGGTTTCATTGGGGACTATTTTCCTTAATAACATTAGCCCTTATTTGGCATGAACCCAATGCCCCTAAAATGATTTGGTTAAATTTAATCGCTGTGATTGCGTTATTAAGATTAATTCCTAAAAGTGCCTTTCAACGGCTATTAAAAAATTATCGTAATCTAAGTTTTATTGCTTTAATTTTAATCATATTGCCTTTTGCCATTCAAGAAATTCGTTTAGGTCTTTATCCACAACTATCAAATGACTTGTATTATAATGAAAATACCTCAGCAGCAACAACTAAAATAACAAATAATTATGGTGATGGAATCATGCTTGATTCTATTGCTGAAGAAGCATCCCCCGCTGCTCCAAGACGTTATGGAAATCTTGCCAGTGTCAATAGTTTTATAGGGCAAGAAGAAAAACGGGTCAATTATTATAGCCAGAAAAAAAGTAAACAATGGAATCGCAATGTACTAACTCAAATTGATCCCAATGCCAATATCCAAACAGGACCAGGTCGTCCTGCTTGGAAAACCAAAGCAACTTATTTTAGTTGGCAGGGTTCTGTTGACAGCCAACAAAAAATAACCTTCTTCTATCTTTGTCCTTTAACTAATATGATGATTAAATTTTTAAGTATCTTGCTATTATTTATTTTAATTTGGCGTTTAATTTCTCCCATTATTAAAATTAAAAAACCATCCGCTAAAACCACCGCTATTTTATGTTTACTTTGTTTAATGCCATTATTGATTTTGCCTTCTTCTCAAGTGATCGCAGATGAATTTCCTAATCAAAAATTATTAAATGAACTTAAAAAACGGCTGACAAAAGCTCCTCAATGTTTACCTTATTGCGCTCAAATTGAACGCATGAAATTAGTTATTAAAGCAGATACCTTACAAATCCGTTTAAAATTACATGCGGCAACTAAAACAGTAATTCCGCTACCAGGTGGTTTAAAATATTGGCAACCCAGTGAAATATTAGTTAATAACAACGCCGTTCAACGTATCAAACATGATAAAAAAGGCGTGTTATGGATTGGGGTTGAAAGTGGTATTCACGATATTATTTTGCGGGGTAAATTAGCTCAACGCCAACAAATTCATTTACCTTTACCCCTTAAACCTCATTATGTTGATTGGACAAGTGAGGGTTGGAAAATAGAAGGCATACGGGATAATCATATTCCAGAGCAACAACTCCAATTAGTGCGTAAAAAATCATCAACGACCCCTAAAGGTGTCAAAAAACTTACAGACGAAAGTAGTATTTTGCCGCCTTTATTACGAATATCTCGGACTTTACATTTAGGTTTAGAATGGACCTTAGATACGAAAGTGACCCGCCTTTCTCCGCTTGGAACGCCTATTAATGCGACTATTCCGCTATTAGCCGATGAATCTGTTTTATCAAGTCGTTACCAAGTCAAAGATGGTTTTTTAAAAACCAGCTTTAGCTCCAGACAACGCCAAATTGAATGGCAATCTCAACTTAAAATTAAACCTCAAATTAAACTTACCGCACTTAACTTAACGGATTTTGTTGAACAATGGCAACTTGATACCAGTCCTAATTGGCATGTTGAAATATCAGGCATTCCCACCATTCACCAAAATCAAGATAATCGGGCTTGGCTTCCAAAATGGAAACCTTGGGCGGGAGAAACCGTGACTTTAGATATTACCAAACCACAAGGAATTAAAGGACAAACATTGACGATTGATTCAACTAAAAGAGTGATTGAAGTGGGTAAAAGAGGCATTAAAACCACGCTACATTTAAATATTAGAAGCAGTCAAGGCGGACAACATCCAATTATCTTACCCCAAAATTCTGAATTATTAGTGGTTAAAATTAATCATAAAAGCCAACCTATTCGCCAACAAAACCGCACCTTGAATTTACCATTAACACCAGGACAACAAAATATTGAAATTCAATGGCGTGAAACAACTCCCATTAAAACAAAATTAATTGCTTCTACCGTCCATATTGGCAGTCATAATGTAAACCAACAAACCCAAATAAAAATGGGCGCTGATCGATGGATTTTATTTGCGGGCGGACCGACTCAAGGACCTGCCATCTTATTTTGGGGTGTCTTAATAGTTCTTTTTATTGGTGCTATTATTTTAGGTATTTTAAAATTAGCTCCCTTAAATATTTTACAATGGTTTTTATTAAGTTTGGGGTTATGTCTCGCTTCCCCTATGATGGTTTTAATTATTGTGGGTTGGTTATTAGCCATGGGACAAAGACCTAAACTTGCCAGAATTAGTAATAATGGCGCTTTTAATGGCGGACAAATGTTACTCGGATTATTTACTTTAGTCGCCTTTATGACTTTATTAATGGCTTTACAAAAAGGGTTATTGGGTTATCCTGATATGCAAATTGCAGGCAATGGTTCCACTGCTTGGCATTTAAAATGGTTCCAAGATCGCAGTAATGATTGGCTTGCTCAACCTTGGGTTATTTCGGTTCCTTTATTTGCTTATCGTTTATTAATGTTATTTTGGGCGCTTTGGTTGGCTTTTTCACTATTAAACTGGCTTAAATGGGGCTGGACTAATTTTACCATTGGCGGCTTATGGCGGACTAAAGAGAAACTACCTGAAGAATTAATTGATTGAGGTACCTCTTAATCGCATCCAAAAAATGCGATTAAAGATGCTGGGTTGCCAACATATAATTAACAGATAAATCTTGTTCTTTTAGGCGGTAATTTTGAGTCATTGGATTATAAGTTAAACCAATTAAATCTAAGGTTTCTAAATCCACTTGACGAGTCCAAGTGGTTAATTCAGAAGGACTAATCAACTTATCATAATTATGTGTTCCTTTCGGTAACATTTTTAATACATATTCTGCCCCAATAATAGCAAATAAATAAGCTTTTGGATTCCGATTAATCGTGGAGAAAAAAACATAACCTTCAGGTTTAACTAATTGAGCGCAAGCTTTAATCACACTGGCAGGATCAGGAACATGTTCTAACATTTCCATACAAGTTACAACATCAAATTGCTGAGGGGATTTTTCTGCCATTTCTTCAGCACTGATTTGTTGATAATTTACTTCAATATTGCTTTCTAATAAGTGTAATTTTGCAACTTCTAAGGGATCTTCGGCTAAATCAATACCTGTGACTTGTGCTCCTAATGCAGCCATGCTTTCAGATAAAATCCCGCCTCCACAACCAATATCAAGGACTTTTTTATTATTCAAATGGGCAATGTTATTAATATATTCTAAACGAAGCGGATTTATTTCATGAAGGGGCTTAAATTCTGCATTTTTATCCCACCATCTTGAAGCTAAAACGGAAAATTTATCTAATTCATTTGGATCAACATTTAATGTGGTCATTGTTTACTACCAATAATTAATAAGTTCGGATGAAGGCGGTAACCATTGTAATAAATCTCCCGCCTGTTGTTGAGTACTGGATTTTTTGCTTCCAGTAAAAACACCTGCTTCTAAGGTTAGTTTAACCATATCAATACTATCCGCCATAAAAAAATGCCGAAAATAGGTGTTTTTTGTTTGTGAAATACTGGTAATTAAAGAATTTTGCCCTAAATACAACCATTCCCAAACGGAGTAATCTGTAATCTGGCGCTTTAAAAAACTTTTGGGAGGGGCTTTATACGAAATTTCTAACGTTGTTTCAAGTGGATTAATAAATCCAGCTAACGCCGTTTCTTGTAAACCACTTAATAATACCAATAAAACAATAAGGACACACTTCATTTATCGACGACCTCGACAATACCGCCGAATTCTTTGCGATGCTTTTTTCTTTCTTTTAGCTGTTTCATCCACGTCCATTACAACCTCTTTTCCATCTTTTGTTCTCTTTATTGGAAGATGATTTGTATACGCTGTATCATAATGTTTGTAACTTTTTTTGGCTTTAATACAATTTATTTTACGAATTTTTTCTCGTCTCCTTTTAGCGGCTTTTTCTTGCGGGCTCACTTTTTTCTTATTCTTATTTTTATCTTTTTCTTTCTCAAGCTCTTCATCTTCTTTTTTATCCGATTTTTCTTGTTTTGTTTTGGGACGATAAGTATGTTTTGCCATTTTAGAAAAAGGTTCTATTTTAATTTCTTTGCCTTTAATTGTATTGGGTGGTGGGTTTTCTGAATAAATGGTTTTTCCTGAGCTATCAACCCATTTATATATTTTAGCTGAGACAATTGATGATAAAATAACCAAGCTTGATAAGATAAGAATTACATATTTTTTCATGGTTTTAAAAATTAAATAAAAACTAAAAGTTAATTATAACATGCCATAAAAATCTGTTTGAGGTATTCTTATTTTTTAAATTAAATCACTAAGGATTTTAAAATGAGTGAACAACAACCCTTAGAGGGCGCTTCTCAAGAACGCGAAATTCTGGAAGTTATGCGTAAAGTATTGGCACAAATTGTGGTTGATACCACCCCACCAGATAAAGCCCTAAAAAGTCCCTTAACAGATCGGACTTTGCGTAATATTAAACGGGCTTTTGCTTTAATTGCGGATCGAGAATATCAACTGGGTCAATTAGCCAATGAAAAAGCAACCCGCCCCCGTTTTACGGATGAGCTTCAAGCTCAAGTGGTGTCTATTGATAGCTTAACCCAAAATAGAGAAAACAAATGAAACAATCAAAATTAATTTTTATTATCCCTTTATTATTTGTCAGCAGTTACAGCCAAGCAGGTTGGCAAGACACCCTTAATCAGGTAAGTAACGTTTTAGATAAAAGCAAAGGAACCCAATTAGGACAGTCTGAAATTGTGGCAGGTTTAAAAGAAGCCTTAGCAAAAGGTGTTGAAAAAGCCGTTGCCAGTTTAGGTAAAAAAAATGGTTTTTTAGGGAATCAATTAGTCCAAATTGATTTACCTGATGGCGTTAAAAGTGCGGCAAAAATTGCTCGAGGTTTAGGGCAAGGCAAGAAAGTTGATTCTTTTATTACGTCAATGAATCGAGCGGCTGAACAAGCCGTTCCCAATTCAGCCAATTTATTAGGCGATGCGATTCGTAAAATGAGTGTGGCTGATGGTATGAAAATATTAAATGGCGGGGACACGGCGGCAACCAATTATTTTCGTAAAGTTTCATCTAAAAGCTTAAAAGCCCAATTTTTACCCATTGTAAAAAAAGCCACGGATAAAGTGGGGGTGACTCAACAATATAAACAAATTGCGGGACAAGCCACCGGATTATTAGGCGGATTTATGGGTAAATCTTCAAAAAACACTTTAGATTTAGATCGTTATGTGACTAATAAATCATTAGATGGGCTTTATAAATATATTGCCATTGAAGAAAAGGCAATTCGAGCAAATCCCATGCAAGCAGGTTCTAAATTATTAGCCAAGGTCTTTGGAGGGAAATAATGCAACAAATCAGCATTAGCCAGCTTTTAGCAATGAAACAACAAGGTGAAAAAATTGCCACTTTAACCAGTTATGATGCCAGTTTTACCCAGGTTGCGGAAAAGGCGGGGGTTGAAATGCTTTTGGTTGGAGATTCCTTAGGGATGGTGATCCAAGGAAATAGCAGCACTTTACCCGTGACCATTGATGAAATGATTTATCACAGTCGTTGTGTCGGACGGGCGAGAAACAAAGCATTATTGGTTGTTGATATGCCTTTTATGAGTTATACCAGTGCTGAAATTGCGCTTCATAATGCAGGTCGCCTAATGAAAGAAGGTGGCGCTCATATGGTTAAATTAGAAGGCGGGGCAAGTCAATTAGCTAAAGTTAAATTATTGGTTGAAAATTCAGTGCCTGTTTGTGGTCATCTGGGTTTACAACCTCAATCTTATTATTTATTAGGCGGTTATAAAGTCCAAGGAAAAGTAGATGACCAAGCCCAACAGATTAAAGCAGATGCCCTTGCATTGGAACAAGCAGGTGCGCAGTTATTAGTTTTAGAATGTATTCCTGAATCATTAGGACGAGAAATTAGTCAAGCTTTAACCATTCCCGTGATTGGCATTGGCGCGGGTGCAGGATGTGATGGGCAAATTCTGGTTTTACATGATTTATTAGGTATGGCAGAACATCCCGCCCGCTTTGTGCAAGATTTCTTAGTTGGAACGGGATCGATTGAACAAGCCATAAAAGCCTATGTTGAAGCGGTTAAATCAGGCGCTTACCCCGCTGCTGAACATACTTTTGTATAAAACAATGATTAAAATTCAACAATTAGCCGAACTTAGAAAACAAATTAGCCATTGGAAACAACAAAATCAACGCATTGCTTTTGTCCCGACGATGGGCAATTTACATCAAGGGCATTTGACTTTAATAAAGGAAGCAAGACAACATGCGGATAAAGTTTGTTGTAGTATTTTTGTTAATCCTTTGCAATTTGGTGAAGGTGAAGATTTTGAATGTTATCCGCGAACACCTGAGCAAGATTTTAATCATTTATTAGAAGCGGGGGCTGATTTATTATTTGAACCGTCTGTTGAATTAATTTATCCGCGTCCTTTGACTGAATCTACGAAAGTTGAAGTGCCTATTTTATCTAATTTACTCTGTGGTATTTCCCGCCCTCATCATTTTGTTGGCGTTACCACCATTGTTTGTAAATTATTTAATATGGTTATGCCAGATATTGCTGTTTTTGGTAATAAAGATTATCAACAGCTTTTTATTATTCGCCGTATGGTGGCGGATTTAAATAGTCCAATTGAAATTATGGGTTTAGATACGGTTCGAGAAGCGGATGGTTTAGCTATGAGTTCCCGCAATTATTTTTTAAATGCGGAACAACGCAAAACAGCCCCCTTAATTTATCAACAATTACAAGCCACGGCAAAAGCTTTAAAAACCACCCCTATTGAAATATCTAAATTAAGCCAACAAAAAATAGCCGAATTAAATCAAGCGGGTTTTAAAACAGATTATTTTGAAATTCGGGATGCAGAGACTTTGCAACCTGCTAATTTACAAACTCAAAAAATGATTATTTTAGTCGCTGCCCAATTAGGACAACCCCGCCTTATTGATAATCTATTGGTTCAGCGTATAAATCATGCTGATCCGCATCCGTAATTTTAACTTCAATAAAATCACCAGGCGATAAATCCCATTCTGGCGCAATAATCACATTACCATCAATTTCAGGGGCATCCCCTTGAGTTCTTCCAATAATCGCTTCGGGAGAAACTTCATCAATTAGGATAATTTCGGTAGTTGAAATTTTATTTTGTAATTTTTTAGCGCTAATTTCTGCTTGTTTTTCCATAAATATTTTTAAACGCTGTTGTTTCACTTCTTCATCAACAGGATTTTTAAGTTCATTGGCGGTGGCACCCGCTACAGGAGAATAAGTAAAGCACCCTACCCTATCCAATTGAGCTTCATCAATAAAATCAAGTAATTCTTGAAAATCCGCTTCAGTTTCATCGGGAAATCCAACAATAAAAGTACTTCGTAAGGTTAAATTAGGACAATCTTTTCGCCATTGACTGATTCTATCTAATACTTTTTCTGTTGCTGCGGGGCGTTGCATGGCTTTTAAAATTTTACTTGAACCATGTTGTAATGGCATATCTAAATAAGGCAAAATAGCCCCTTCTGCCATTAATGGAATTAACTCGCTAACATGAGGATAAGGATAAACATACATTAACCGAATCCAAGCTTCTAAATCACCTAATTCACGAGCAAGGGCGGTAATTTGAGTTTTAATCGGACGTCCTTGCCAAAAATCAGTGCGATATTTTTTATCTAACCCATAAGCACTGGTATCTTGTGAAACGACTAAGAGTTCTCGCACCCCTGCTTCAACTAAGCGCTCCGCCTCGGTTAATAATTTTCCTGCGGGATAAGAATCTAATTTACCGCGTAATTGCGGAATAATACAAAAACGACAATGATGATTACAACCTTCTGATATTTTTAAATAAGCATAATGATCTGGCGTTAATTTAACCCCTTGTTTGGGCATCAAACGAGCTAAAGCTTCATCAGGTTTAGCCACGATTTGATGTACGGCATCCAAAGTTGCTTGCATTTCATGAGCGCCTGAAATTGCCAATACTTGTGGATGTGTTTGTCGAATTAATTCCGCATTTTTTCCTAAACAGCCTGTGACAATTACGTTGCCATTGCGTGAAATAGCTTCTCCAATGGTTTCTAAAGATTCTTCAATGGCGGAATCAATAAAACCACAGGTATTAATAATCACCGCATCCGCTGCTTCATAAGTATCAGAAACCTGATAACCTTCGCGTTTTAGTTGAGTTAAAATTCGTTCCGAATCTACCAAATTTTTAGGGCAGCCTAAACTCACAAAACCAATTTTTGCAGAACTCATATTAATGCTGAGTTAAATCAATAATAGGAACACTCGGGGCGGGAGCCGCACCTAATTGCCCTAGTTCAACGGTAATAGGTCGATCTAAAGGAACTTCGCCATTAATGATATGAGGTGCTAACTCACTACAAACTTGAAAAATAACGGCAATCCCTGATTTATTTGGATCGGTATCAGCTAAAGCGGTTAAATCTTTTTTGAGTTGTTGAATATAATCACTAAAAGCAGTTTCTTGTTGGGCAGAGGACAATAAACGAAAATCATCTTCAAACATTAAAATTAAAGCGCGTTCTCCTTTATCAGTATCTGCAAGGGTAAATTTTATGGGTGCATTATCGTGCATTTTTAATGGATTCAAGATTAAACAAAGTAAATCTCATTTTACCTGCTTCTTTTTTGCTTGACAATCTAAGTTATCATGGGTATCCTGCGCTGACTTAATTTACCACTCATTAAGTTTTTGGCCATGTAGCTCAGCTGGTTAGAGCACATCACTCATAATGATGGGGTCGGTGGTTCGAATCCACCTATGGCCACCAATTCAATATTTTTAGGATAATGGAATATCTTTAAAATCCTCCTAATGTTTATTATTATTAAATATAATTAATATTTATTTAAAAATTTGATTTGTCCAATCGTTATCTTCACATAAAGGGGATGCAACTCCTTTACTTTGTAAAACATAACTTTTATTTATTTGGAGAAACCAATGAACAACAAAACAATTATTTCAATCGCTTTATCAGGTATTTTAGGTTTAGGCTTTGCTTCTTCTGCTTTTTCAAAAAGCATTGTAAGTGGTCATATTAATATTGATATCACAACAGGAACCATTAAAAATACCGCAAATACGGCTAATTCTACCAGTACAACCTCGGTTGCTTCACTCAATAATAGCCGCATTAAATATAACGCCGATATTAAAGTAAAAATAGGTTCTATTACTTCTGTTGCTAGTGGTCCTGGTGCAAAAGCAAATACGAATGTCGCTTCTATTCACAATACCTATGTTGAAGGCTCTCTTAAAATTGATGCAAAAGCAGGGAATTTTATAAATAAAGCCTCAGGTTATAATAGTAAAAGTGATATTAATTTTGCGGTCCTCAATAAATCTAGAGGTTGGTATGATAAAAATATTACAATTAAAAGCAAAGATGTTTATAGTCTTTCAAGTGGGGCTAATTCAGTATCTCAAGTTAATGCGGCAAGTCTACTTAATGCCCAAACTAATTATACTAAAATGAATGTTGAAACTAAATCTTTAATTAGTGTTGCATCAGGTCATAATTCACGAAGTGTGATTAATCTATCAACGGTCAAAGATAATAGTGTTCTGCGTAACTTTGAAACAACGGTTAAAACAGGCAATATTATTACCAATGCCAATGCATCCAATAGTGTTGCAACAGCCAATGTTGCCTCTGTCCTTAACAATTCTTACGTTGGTGGAAATACTAAAATCAATGTTACTTCGGGTGATATTGTAGTCTCTGCAAATGCAACAAATGCAACCAGTACCGTAGCTCTAGGAACACTTTATTAATCACAATCAAAATCCTTTGTTAATTAAAAGGATTTTGGCGTTATTTTATTAGGAGAATTGACCATGAAAAAAAAAGTCATTACAACAGGCTTAGGAATATTTATTCTATTAATTAATGGGATTACATTTGCAGGATTTAATTCTCCGAGCCATCTTTCAGTTAATGCCAGCGCTAAAGTCTCTCGTTATAAAGCAAAAATTTGGTCTTATCATGCTAGAAATCGGCAAAAAATTGATCAAGATTTTATTTTAGGTGCTAAAAAAAAGGGGGCTTGTGGAGAAATTAAAATCTTAGCAGATAAAGGACAACCCATTATTATCTTAGGTGACATTATTAATTTAGCCCGCTGCAAAAAATCTTTTTAAAGATTATTTCATTTCTAAGTTTAAAATTTATGATTCCAAGTAAGTTAACTCTATAACAAAGAGATTAATTCTATTCTTTACTTGGAGTTTATAATGAACAACAAAATAATTATTTTTACTAATATCATTTCTATTCTGATACTGACGGGTTGTAGTAGCCCTGAATTTAGACCCTCAGAAATGACTTCAGATATACAAAATAAAAGTCTGCCAAGCTCAGAAATCAGAGTGACCCGAACTAATTTTAGTGATTCACTAATCTGTATGGATCGTTTATTTGGTCATTATAATGTTAAAAACAATGTCATTGGACTTGAAAATATTCTTGATAAAACAGGTGCTGTAAAAGCAGACAGAAAGGAATTTCTAATTTCGGCAATTTCTCAAATGTCCGCTCGTAGCAATGCTTTTATTGTTTCTGCTTTTGATGTTGACTTATTAAATACATTAAAAATAAACCAATTTGGTTCACAACTTGGAGCACAACAAAATATCACTCTTCCCGACTTTTTTATTAGTGGTGCTTATTTTATTGATAAAAGTATCTTAAATGAAAAGAGAGACATTGGAACCAGTCTTAATATTGCACCTTTTTTTGGTGGTATGGGGCAAAGTAAAGATAGAACGGCTTCGATTGTTTCTATGGATTTAAATATGGGAGATATTTCAACACTTACCATGTTACCTGGATTAACAAGCTCTAACTCTATTGCCGTTGTCCGCCATGGAAAAGCTAGTAATTTTGATGCAGGTATTGAAAAATTTGGTGTTAATTTAGAACTATCTTTTAATAAAAATGAAGGTATGAATCAAGCCATTCGTTCATTAGTTCAGCTTAGCTTAATCGAACTGCTTGGTAAAGCTTCAAAGGTGCCCTATTGGGAATGCCTTGATATAGAATCTACTAATCCAGAGATTAATAATGAATTAGAAGAATGGTATTTATCTATGAATCACATTGAGAAAATAAAATACATACAAAAAGAATTAATGAATTTAGGCTTTTTTAATGATAAAATCAACGGGATTGAAACGCAACAATTAAAATTGGCGATTATTAAATTTAAACGGGAACACCATTTAACAGCAGATAGTAAAATTAGTTTTGAGTTGTATAAAAAATTAATGTTAAAACCACAACAAAAAACAAATGAAAATAAAATTAAACAAACGCACCTTATTCCTTTAGATTTTGCAATAGAAACAGATAAAAAATGGTATCATGCAGGAGATAATATAAAACTATCTTTATCACTGACCAATGATGCTTATGTTCATTGTTTTTATGAAGATACGGATAAAAAAGTGTTTAAAATTTTTCCTAATAAATTTGTATCAAAGAGTTATTTAAAAGCAGGAAATGGTCTGACTATTCCAGGAGAAAATATGAGATTTAAATTAAATGTTTCTAAAAGAAACGTCCAAGAACACATATTATGTTTGGTTTCTTACCAAAATTTAGATCAATCTTTTATTCAAGAACCTGAGTTGCATAATGAATTAATTCTTAAGAATTTAACAGCAATTTCCGTTGATAAACTATCTGATTTAGTTAATGTGTATACCCAATATGCAACCATTAAACCTTTATTTAAAACAATTAATATTAATATTCAATAGGCGGAATTATCATGTTTCATAAAATAATATTTACAACCCTTTTAATCACCCCTTGTTTTTTATTTGCAGGAGATGTTCATTTATTAAAAAATAATTTCACAGCCAATGAAATGGTTAATGCATGGGTTAAATCTCCCCGTCAAATAACCGTAAAAAAGACATTGCAAATGGAAAGCGAACCATTAGACAATGAATCTTCATCTTGTCCAGCGCATAATCAGATTATTTCATTAAATATTAGTTTTAAAAATAATCAATATTTATTAAATCGAGGATCTTTTCAATTAGTTGGTAAAGTGGCTAATGCAATGAATGATTTACGCCTTCTAGATTGTCATTTTTTAATAGAAGGACACACTAATTCAATTGGTAGCGCCCGTAGTAACCTGCGTTTATCAAAAGAACGAGCAAAGACAGTTGAAATGCTTTTAACTTCCATGAATATTAAATCAGATCGTTTAGCGACCATTGGAAAAGGTGAATCAAATCTACTATTACCTAAAAACGGACGAGCAGCCGCGAATCGGCGTGTCCAATTTCGTATTTTAAATCCTAACTTATAACGGAGAATTGCCATGTTAAATAAATCATTATTGTTATTGTTATTGTGTTATCTAACGCCTGCAATGGCAGAAAATAAAATTGGAGGTAAAGTTGAAATTAATATTAATACGGGAAATATTATTAATATTGCGAATGGATATAAAACAACTGCTCTTATTTCGATTGGTAGTTTAAAAAATAGTCAAGCAGATAAAGTTGATAGTCAAATTTATATCCAAGATATTTATAATATCTCTTCAGGTCAGGAACAAACAAATACTGTTATTATTGGTTACCGCCCCTAAACTATGATTAATCTAATGGAGATTATATAAAATGTCAGAACAACAAAATAAGTTATTAAAACTATGGGATAAAAGAATAGACAAAGGATTAGATGAAAAAGAGTGGGCGTTACTTTATCAAGAAGTTATTGAAGTGGTCTCACAATGTTATAGCTGTGTTGGTTTATTAGCTAAATTTCCTGAACCTGCTGAAAACTATTATACTAATTTTTTTACAGAAATTATCTTTATTCGCTTAGAAGGTAAAGATTTTCGTTTAAATCGCTCTCAAAGCTTATGTCCACTTTTTAAAAATTATTTACTAACGATTAACGGAGTGCTTGATCGAGATTGGGGACGTTACCTTGGTGATACTGATAATGATGAAGTTAAAAATAATCTCGAAAATAAAGCAACCTCTAGTGAAGATAAAAGAATGGAATCTTTACCAGAAATAGGATTAAATAACAAAATTATTACAACAGCTGCCTTAGTTTTTTTAGAACAGCATGAAGAATGGGTGGCTTTATATCTTAAATATCATTTTTGTCAAGATAAAGATAAGCGTATAACAATGGATAAACTAACCAAAAAACATGGTTTTACATCCTATCATTATAACGCTAAAAAACTCGGTTGTATCCAAAGAAAAAAAGGCATTGTAGATTATATTTCCTATAAAAAAACCTATTTGGGCGAATGGTTACTTGGATTAGGAATTGAAATTTCAGCAAAAAATCGCAGTGAAATATACCAAGCTTTTGAAATTTTATGTTCTGAATCGTTAACTTATTAAGCACCTTATTTAAATTCAACTACCTAATTTTAAAGAGAATATATTATGTTATGGCCCCCCGTAGATTTAGTTAAAAAAAATCTGTTATCTGATACTCATATAGAAGATAGTGATAATCAAAAAAACAATCCTGTTAAACCAGAAAAAATTAAAATGCCTGATTTTTTAAAAAATCAGATCAAACGCCGCTGTGCAACTCAAACGTTTTTAACCACAAAAACCCTAGAACAAGGACAAATTAGATTAATAAAAACAACAAAATCAGAGCAAGTGATTAGTTTTTTATTGGCTAAAAAAGCCACTCATGAACATTGGTCTGGTTGGTTGGTTAGTAGTGAAGTCGATTATGCAACTGATCAAGATATTTTATTAGAAGATGAAACCGAGCTTTATTTTGATCCAGTCGCAGGTATGATTCAAACTTGGAATCCATTGGTTGTTGAGGAAAAACAACTTGATCGTTTAGTAGCTAAACTAACACCTAAACGATTTAAAAATATTAGCCAATTTGCCAATCAATCAGAAAAAAATGGTTCGCCTTTTGATTCGGAAACGGGATTCATTGGAGCATGGCGATGGAATAATCAAGCTGAATTTCTATCAGGAACCCCTTTGGCGGCAGATAAAGAAGATAAAGATCCTCGTTATCAATATCAAAAGCAATATCAACAATGGGCTAAAGAAATTGGAGTCATGGAAAATAGTGGGCGTTTTAAATTTAATCAATTGAAATTTAAAATAACTCAAAAAATCGAATCCATTGGTTTAGCAGATTGGTTTGTACCCCAATCCTTAACAGCAGGTTTAATGATTGGCTTATTAGGTATTTTTGGAATGCAATCAATGGTTGATACTCAAGAAGGGATTTATACTGAAAGAGGTCTAACAACCACCCTCCCGATTGCTTACCGTTCTTTTGGGAAACCTGAACAAGAGTTAGAATATATCCAACAAACTTTTATTGAAAAAAATGAATTTAACAATGCCATTGCTGCTTTAAAATATTTTCAAACCCGTTATCCAAGTTATGGAAAAATCCCCATTGATAAATCATTGTCAGAACAACAAAAAATAGAGTTAATCAAAGTATATTTGCAACAAAAAAAGATAGAGGAAGCTATTTTTATTTTGTCTTCTATGTCAAAAATGAAAGAGTGAGGTTATTTGATTGTTGGTTATATATCTGATATTATAAATAAGTTATCAATAATATAACCAAATACAATTAATTATATGGATTAGAATGAGTAAACAATTAATATTTTTCATTTTTTTTATTTTATTATCTTTCTCTATTTTTGCCCAAGAAAAAATTGCTTTAGTGATTGGAAATAATACATACCAAAATAATCAAGCTTTAAGAAATTCTTTCAATGATGCAACAGATATTGCCCATACATTAGAAATTTTGGGATTTAAAGTTATTCTAAAATTAAATGTAAACCAAGAAGAAATGGATACTGCAATACGAAAATTTGGGAAAAAACTTAAAATGATGGGAGGTGTTGGTTTATTCTATTATTCGGGTCATGGCGTACAATATGAAAATAGCAACTATCTTATTCCTATTGGTGCTATTTCTCATATATCAACGCCAAAAAAATTACTTTATAAAACAATAAATATAAAAGATGTTTTTAATGAAATGGAGTGGGCAGGTAACCGCTTAAATATTATTATTCTTGACGCTTGCCGAAATAATCCATTTAAGAATTTTTCTAGAACAAAAGGAATTACACGTCAAGGATTAAAAGAAGTTTCAGGCGTTGAAGGAATGCTTATTGCTTATTCAACATTACCTGAAAAGATTGCATTAGATGGAACGGGTAGAAATAGTCCTTATACACAACAATTACTGCATTTTATGACATCACCTAATTTACCAGTCGAGATAATGTTTAAACGAGTAAGAGAAAAAGTTAATTTCATAACAAAAGGAAAACAACTGCCTTGGTATAAAACATCAATAGGAGGGGATATTTTAACGAGAATATCACCATATAGATTAATTATAAAAGAAAATGAAGAAGAAATATATATGGATGACACTATCCCTAGTTATTATCCAAATTACAATCCTACTTCTTCAATTATTAAATGTGATTTAATACTTTTTAGTTTAGAAAAAAATACTATTTGTAATAGTAATTATATTAAAATACTAGGTATTGATTTTTTGAAGAGAAGATTTTTAGCCAGAAATATTACCTTTTCACCGAATAAATTCAAAACTGCAATTATAAAATCAAAATTACCTAAAATAGTTAAATCAATAAAAAAATTTAAATTTAACGAATTACTGGCTCATTATATACCTAAAAAACTAGACATAAATAAGCTATCTAATATTCAAATTTCACAAGTAGAAGAAACAGATGGTTTAATCATTTTTGATGAAGATAATTATTTTAAAGGCATTATTAATTTTCAAGATTTAAGAAATAAAGATATTTTTAAAGCGACGACCATTTTAACTCAACAATTGATTAATTTATATTTAACACCTGAGATACCTCCTGATATTAAAGAAAGTATTCTAAAAAAAATACCACTTCCACTTCTTCCTTCACCCCAAAAAATTATTAAAAACGAATTTGAAACAAAAAAAATGTTTTATGCTCGTGTTAATAAAAGAGTCCAAGAACGATTAACTGAAATTAAAACTTTACAATATAATTTTAGAAAAGAAGTTGAAGAACGAAATAAAAAAGTACTAGAGATCCAAAAAAACATGAATGCCATTAATTCTAAATATAACCTAAAAAAAGAAAAATTAAATCAATATATACAATATTTTACATCACTTTCTTTTAAATATTTAGCGGGGAACTTATCCCTAAATAACTTAAAATATGATGCTGAAAAAGCGCAAATGTATGCTGATTTATCTTCAGAAAATAACAATTTTTCTAAAAAAATAGCTTTAAATATTCCCATAAATAAAGCAAAAAAGTTTAAAGAAAATAACCAATTAAAACCAATTGTTACTTATCAATACAATAATAATAAACTGATTCTAAAAGATATTCAGGTTGAAGACTATCATGCTGCTTTAACTCAAGTTGATTTTAATCCAGAAGTCATAGAAATTAAATAAAAAAATGGACATCAATCTCTCTCAAAATACTTTTTCTCGACAAAATCCTAATCTAAAAGATAATTACAGGGTTGAAGGGATTATTTATACAGAAGAAACAGATCTTAAAAAAACAAATCATTTTCAAGACGATGATTTACCTAACTTATTAGCAGAAGCCTCTTTATCTTTAAAAGATAATAATAAATGGCTTTTTGTTATTGGCGTAGGAAAATATGATAATACAGATGATATTATTTATTCAGAAAGAAGTGCTAAAATGTTTGCCAAAATTTTACAAAAAAAATTAGGCATAACAAAAAGAAATAGTTATCTTTTAATTGGAAATAATGCAACCAGTGGTGCGATTGAAGACAAATTAAAATTGATGTTAAGAAATATAAATAAAAATAGTAAAATTTATTTTTATTATTCAGGGCATGGCATTCCTGTATTACCCGATAGAATTCCTTATATTTTACCAAAAGATAAAATACCCGATTTTATTAGTGATAGTCATTTTTTTAAATTAAATAATATTTATAATCTTTTATCAAATTCAAAAGCCAAAGAAATTATTGCAATCATTGACAGTTGTTTTAGTGGTTCTACAGATGGTCTAAGTATATTTAAAGGGGTTGCAGGCTCTGTTTTAGTTCCTAAAAAAATTACTTTTAATCATAAGAAAATGGTTGTGATAACAGCGGGAAGAGATAAACAGTTTTCTAATATGTTTTATCAAAAAGGACACCGCCTTTTTAGTTATTTTATTATGAAATCTATTTTAAATAATAATCTTACAATTAACACCATTTACAAAGATATTTTTAAAAAAGTTAAATCAGAATCAATCAATATGGGGGATTTAAAGTTACAAGAACCAACTCTAGAGGGTAATATAAATATTACTTTATAAGTATATATAAAAAATAGGAAATTAAAATGTTAAAAAAATGCAAAATATTATTTATTATACTCATGTTTTTGTTTTTAAATGCTTGTACTACAAAAGAAAATATGCATAGTTTATCTAATAAAATAGATTATATAATAAAAACCCCGAAAATTAAGAAACCTATTATTAAAATAGATAAGATTAAACTCCTTGAATTATCAAACCAAGGAAACTATTTATACAGTATTTTAATGAGTAAAAATAAGAAAAAAAGAATTTATTTAAAAAAAGACAAAGAAACATCAAAATATAACGAAAAAACAACAGTTCATGACTATGATACAAATAAATATGAATTAATTAAAATATATACAAAAGGTGCTTATCCTGCTTATAAACCCAATAGTAATGAACAGCCTGAAAATACGCTATTTAGAGACACCACCTTTAATGATATTCTTGTAAATATAAAAAAAGAAGATGTTGTTACATCTGAATCAACATTATTTGATAAAAAAACATTTATTAAAATAGCAACCACCGCTATAAAATGGGTGGAAGAAAGTACAAAATTTAGGGTTCAATTAAAGATAAAAGAATCAATTAATACAGAATATACAAAAGCCACTTTGTTTATTGCTCATAAACCCTCTTTGATTATTAAAAAAATAGAATTTGTTATTAATGGATCTTTTTTATATGCTGATTTAGATTCGGAAATGGATTTAAACAGTATGCTAAAAAAACAAGTTTATAAACTTGGACTTCCTAGTGGAAAAAATAGAATTAAGGTATTAGTAACAGCTGAAACAAAAGTAACAACAGAAGATAATGCAAATGTGGTAAGTACATTCAAGCTAAAACCAACATTACATATGGTTGCTATTGGAATTAATGAATTTCCTAAACTCCCATCTTCAACAACTCTTGTTAATCCAATTAATGACGCCGCCTTAGTAAAAGAAATTTTTACTAAGGGAGGGGCTAAATTATTTGATAATAACATTCTAATTAAGCCTTATACATTAGGATACAAACAAACCACTAAAAATAATATAGAAAAATTAATTAAAGCATTTCGGAAAAATGTTAAACCAAATGATTATTTTATATTATATATTGCATCACATGGTCTAAAAGACCATAATAATAAATTTTATGTAGCCCCATCAGATTTTAATTTTCGGTATAATAAAAATAGAAAAATAGAAATTTTAAATAACAGTGGGATTGGAGAAGATCAAATATCAGAATATCTTTTAAATATACCAACGATATTCAGAATGGTTATTTTAGATACTTGTTATGCAGGAAAACAGATTAATAGTATTAAACCGCTGTTAAGAACAATCTCAATTGGTAAAAGAGAAGGCGTTTCCGTTTTAACGGCGGCAAAAAATACTCAAAGAGCTAATGATAATTACCGAGGTCATGGTTTATTTACCTATGTATTAGGAAAAGGCTTACAAGGTGATGCGGACTATAATAATGATAAAGTAGTTGACTCTATTGAAATAGCTCAATATGTAATAAAAAATGTCAGTCAAATTTCTCAAAGAGAAAGAATGGAACAACAAGATGCGGTTGTTTTTCCAAATCCCACTCTCAGCTTTAATCGTAGATTTGAGCTGACTTTAGTAGATGAAAATACATTTATTGATTTTCAGCCTAATATTTTTACTCCAAAAGAATCAGAACTTTATATTAATGCAATAAACCGTCAAGATTCCCATTTAATGGATGGTATTATCCGAAATAATCAACGGCATAAAGAGAATAATACACAACTTATTCCTGATAATAAACTTTCTAAAAATGAAGTGATTAATAAGTTATCAATATATGAAAGTATTGATATTAATATTCATTTTGAGACGAATAAAGCAACTTTAAATAATAAAGAAATAAAAAAACTAGAAATTATTGCAAATGCTTTAAACAGTAATAAATTGATTAAAAAAAGAATTCTTTTAGAAGGACATACAGATGCAGATGGGGCTGATTTATATAATATGGATTTATCACAAAAAAGAGCTCATAGTGTTGCACAACTTTTAAAAACAAAATTCAATATTGATAGTAGTCGATTAAATGCCCTAGGTTTTGGCGAGATTTATCCTGTGGCAGATAATACAACAATGACTGGTAAAGCTAAAAATCGCAGAGTGAGTATTTTTATTTACAAATAATTTACTTTTAAACTTTAAACAATTATTTTTTGGAGAAAAAAATGAAAAAACATATCATATATTTATTTACTTTAGGTTTAATTACCTTATTAATGGCTGGGTGTGATGTACAACCTAATGGACCTGAAGATCAGAAGGATATTAGTATATATGCTGTACTCAGTAAAGTTAATGGAAACTGGCAAATTTCTAACATTACATTAACGCCACTTCAAGGATATGTTAATAATAATGGTATCTCTGTTAATTTAACAACTTCTCAAGCACTTGTTGATACAACAAGTATTAAAGGATGCTTTGGATTTGTGATTTTAAAAAATACAGGGATTAAAGATATTAATTGTGATAAATCTAGTAAAAAATTATTTCGATATCAGCGTCTTGATATTATATCTAATATAATGGGTACTGTAGGTACTGTTGGTTTAAATGTGGCAATGGGACAATATGCCTATGACTCTGTTTTTGATTACAGTAAATTCAATAATACATTAGCAGAAGCAAAAAAAGCAGCAGGAATAACAAGACAAGTCCTACACAATATTTCAGAAGTCTATTATAGAATGCCAAAAGTATGTACTATAGAAAGTCAAAAATTAAAGACTTTTTATAATCAACCGATGGTAGATGCAATTCAAGTAATTGATCAATCTGGATTAGCAAAAATTCATCGTCCACCTGCTATTTTATTAGAAAGAGAAATATCTTATGATCCTATTTCAAATGCTTGCCATCAATTTAAATCTGTATATGGAAAAGTATATCCAAGTATAGATGCACTTAGTGGTGAATTAGTAACATTACTTGAAAATTCAAGCGGAATTCCTGAATCACAACAGGCAGGATTTATTACACTTGAATGTGTTATGCCTGAAAATCCTAATAGAAATAATTATAATATTAAGATAGTTTGTAAAAAAATGAATTTTTTGAAAGGGAAATTAGATAAAAATATTACTTATAATTTAACTTCTAGGAAATTTACACATAAAGAAATTTTTCATTATATAAATAGTGATCGTTTTATTGATCTTGTCTATGATGGTGAATTAATGAAAATGAGAAATAAAACAGAAGAATTTATGCGTTTAGAAGCCTTTTCTGCTTATTTAAATCAACAAGTAGTGACAGAAAGTGAAGCATATAAAGTTCAATTTCCTTTAGAGTTACCGCCCTTAGGAACCATAAAAGTTTCTGTTCTTAAAAAATATGCTCTTAATTTCCCCAATATAACTGAAATGACTATGACCAAAATTAGAAAATTTAAAGCTAAATTTGGGTTTGCAGTTAAATATTCTCTAATTAAATCAAATATCAAAAATACCTTGTTTAAAAGAATTGATATTCCACAAAATAGATTTTTAATTCCTTATAAAATATAAGAATAATAATCTTTATCTATTCTCATTATTTATAAATAATGGGAATAGATATGTTAATATATTTCAAAAACGACCCTTCTATTTTTCCTCCGTCCTTCGGACGTATTATTAGATTTAATCGGTTCTTTCTCACCTCGTCCCTGTACTGTCATTCTATTTATATTAATCCCTAATCCAATTAATTTTGCTTTAATTGTTTCTGCTCTTTTTAAGGATAAAATCATATTGGATGCATTTGTTCCTACTGAATCAGTATGTCCTATGATAATAATTTTCTTTTGATTGTATTTTAAAAAATGAGCTATTTTTTGGATTTTTTCTAGATATTTTGCTTCAATGCCACTTCCTCCAGAACTAAATTGAAAAGTTGCTTTTAAAAGATCAACCCATATTGGATCTAACTTTCCTTTCGTTATACGGCTAATGGCCCTTGATAATGATTTTTGATCTTTTGCAAAATGATATTTCCAGCCTTTGTCTTTTCCTATTTCAGCAATAGCTTGGAGTTGTTTTTCGGCTGCTCCATCAACAGCATAACCAATAACCTGTAGATCTAATCCAATATTATTATTTATACTAACTTTAACGTTATATTTATTATATAGTTTTTTTGCCTCACGAACAGGATCACCACTACAAGATTCCCCACCATCACTAAAAAGAATCACTAACTTTTTATCTACATTACTTAAAACTTCTCCACTCAAGGCAATTGCTTTTGCTAAAGGGGTTGCACCTTGCGCCTCAATTTTATTTATTTTATTAACAATATTATCAGGATCAGGGTTATTGGGTTCAACAGCTAGATAAGCGGAACAAGCATTTTTTTCATCAAATGTAATTAAGCTTGTATTATATCGTTTCTTATCTACTTGATTAATGACATCAATAATAGAGGATTTAGCAATCTCAATTTTAGGTTTATTTTCTCCTTTTTCAAGGTTAAAACTCGCCATACTACCTGAACTGTCTAAAATAAACATAATAACAGGTTTATCTGATTTATAAATTTTTTGAGGTATTAACGGAATCATCAGTGATTTAGATTGTAGAGGTGGTGGTGGAAAAACGCATCCTTGTTGAATAAACAGTAAAATAATAATTAATAAATTTCGAATATACATATGTGTGTCTTAATTTTCTATAAAAATAAGAATTTATCATTTTTACTTATTGTTGTATAGTTGATTTATAGGGTGATGTTTTAAAAAACTTATTTAGATAAATTATTAGGATATTAAAATGTTTAAAACAGTCAATATATTATTTTTATTATTAATTACTTCTATTTCCGCTTATGCAATAGAAGGAATCGTAACCATTAATAATTTAAATTTTAGAGAAACCCCCTCTATTAAAGCGCATATTATTGATAAATTACAAAAAGGCGAGAAGGTTACAATTATTAAAAGTAATCATCATTGGCTTTATATTACTGATAATAAATTACAACAAGGATGGGTTTTTGATAAATTTATTAAAATAGAACAGAGGGGAATAAGCCGTCTTAAAAGAAAAGTTAAAGGTTCTTATCAAGGGAGAAAATATGCTTTAGTTATTGGTATTAACGCCTATTCTTCTCTTCCTTTAGCGGCAGCTGTTAATGATGCAAAAACAGTCTCAAAGCGATTAAAAGAATTAGGATTTCAAGTAACCACTTTATTAGATAAAAAAGCCACCGTTAAACGAATCCGTTCAGAATTAGGAACAAAATTAGCCCGCACAAATAAAGAAGATCAAGTTTTAATTTATTTTGCGGGGCATGGCATCACAGAAAATTTACCAAATAAAAAAGAAGGATATATTCTTCCTGTTGATGCTAATATTAAAGATATTTATTCAACCGCTATTTCAATGACGGAGTTAAGAAATTTATCAGCCCATATCCCCGCCAAGCATTTACTTTATATTTTTGATAGTTGTTATTCTGGATTGGGGTTAAAACGATCTCGAAATTTTAATTCTAATAATGAAAATCACATCACTTATTTAAAAAAATTAGCAGGACAGCGCGCTGTTTATATGATTACCGCAGGAAAAGCAGATGAAACAGCTAGAGAAATAGGTAACCATGGTATTTTTACTTTAAAATTCTTAGAAGGAATGGCGGGGGCGGCGGATATGGCACCCAAAGATAATATTATTCAATCTTCTGAATTAGGACGATATTTATCCAAACAAGTTACTAAACTTAGTAATGGACAACAAAATCCTCAATATGGTTTATTAGAAGGAACAGGCGATTTTTTGTTTCCATTACAAGTTGATGATCCAAAACAATTAAGAATTTTAGAATTATCTTTATTAGAATTCCAATATAATAAAATATTAAAACGAAAATCATTACAACAACAATTTAATGAATTTACAATAAAGAGACAAAAAGAAGGAGACAGAGAAAAAGATCAGTATGATACTGAGATTGCGATATTAGATCTGAAAATTTCAAAAATTAATCAAGAAATTATAGAATTTAGTCAACAATTAGGAATTAATAAAAATAGTTTAATTAATCAGGATTATTCAACGATTAAGTTTTTAAATACACAAAAGGAAATTGAAATTACAAAGGTTTTTAGGGATTATAAGACGTTAGAGCGGTATTTTAGTCGGATTTTTGGAATTAAAATAAAATTATCTAAAAAAGGGCTGCCAAGATTGCCAGTGTTAAACCTTAGGAATCTTTATGAAAAATTAAACAAGGCAAATAATTATAAAAATAAAGTAGAAACATATACTTTTGAAAATTTCCCATTACAAAGAAAGCAATGGAGAGCTTCATTATTAGGAATAATTAATAAAATAACTTTAAATACTCTCACTCCTTCTTTTGCATTAAAAAATATTAAAAAAATTCAATCAAATTTAAGAAATGACAACCATACATATGTTAATTCTATCAAGTTTGATATAAAAAATATTACCAATAATAAAAAATTACTTACTTTTAAACAAATAAAAGCATTAATGATTTCAAAATATGGTAAACCAACAAAAGAAGGTAGAAATATTTATATATTTAACTGGAAAATCAATAAAGAAGAAATTTATAAAGAGCAAGTTTGGGAGAATGAATATGTCCAATTGGTATTAACAGGAAAAATCATTAGCAAAGAAGATCTAAAAAAAATAAAAGGTGCTGATAAAAAGAAATATGATGGTCTTTATGAAGAAATAAGAATAAATCCAAAACGCTCTAAAGCTTATCAAACATCCATGTTAAATTTAATTCGTCTAGACCAAAATAATACAAATAAATACAATATTTTAAAAAGGTTTTGTGCACCCAATATTAATAAAAATAACAAAGGTTTTATACTTAGATATATTGATTTACCAACATTTACCGAGGGATGTCGTAGTCAGGGCAAGATTACGAAAATACATTTAAAAACAAAATGTTATGATAGAATATTTTATCCTCATTAGCATTTTAATTGATAAATATGGTCGCTCCCTTAATAACTCACTTTTCAAAAATAAAAGATC
>Ga0256847_1000495_pt1 | contig 24841 bp, 15 predicted proteins | sample TeddybearmetaG_FD_189099 | JGI IMG/M metagenome (GOLD analysis project Ga0256847, IMG submission 189099) | Hydrothermal vent microbial communities from East Pacific Rise, Pacific Ocean - Teddybear | ecosystem: Environmental > Aquatic > Marine > Hydrothermal vents | place: Pacific Ocean: East... | reverse complement strand
AGCGTTAAAAAGCCTCGCCAATGCCCTGCATTGTCTACGCCTGCCTGCCGGCAGGCAGGTTTTTTGCCTTGTTGAAAAATAAAATACCTGCGTATAAAAGCGAACTTTATTAATGTATCATTCCTTAGCGTGTAAATATAGGATGGATTTATCAATTTTAGTATGGAATTTCATATCTGTGAATTATATATAAATAGAAGAGACAAGGTATAAATAAACAAGTGATCACTAAAAGAGATTGCTTATAAATTATCATTCACAATAATCTGATTTTAAGTATGTCTTTTTTATTCAAGAAAATGAAAAAAAAGGAAAAACCCCTATAAGAAAGAGGAAAATATTCCATTGAAATAATTGTCTATCAGTGTAACTTTAAAAAATTAAGATTTTAGTTGATCGACTCACTATTCAATTATTCTGAAGGAGGAAGAGTCAGCTAAATAGAAAAACAAAAAATCAAACTATGAGTTGTCCAACATCAATAGAAACAACCCGCCAAATTCTTTCCAGAAGATTTTTTAATTGGGCAAGAAAAATTGATTTCACGGCAAATACCTCTTATCAACCTAGTAGCAGAGGAGAGATTGTAAGTATAATAAGGCAAGCTGAATCAGAAAATAGACGTGTTAAATGGACTGGAAGCTTATGGTCATTTACAGAAAGTTTTGTGTCTAATGACTATATTATTGAAAGCCATAACATTCGTGGAGAAATTAGTTCTGATTTAATACTTAATCGTTTGCCCTTAACTGATCCTATTGAAAACCTGATTCATATAAAAGGTGGAACCAAAATTTATAATTTAAATAGAATCTTACATGGCTTACTTCCAGCAACTAATGGCGGAGGTGCAGACGAAGCGGATTTAGATTGCGGAGTTGCAGGGCTCCGAAACAAAGCGATGCCTACTTTAGGAGGTAGTGGTGGTCAATCAATTGCAGGATTACTCGCAACGGGATCGCATGGTGGAGACCTTAATCTAACCCCAATGGCTGATGCTGTTCGGGCTATTCACTTGATTGGACCGAATGGACAAGAATGGTGGATAGAGCGCTCTTCTGATGGACTCACTACTGGCACTGAAAGTGCTGTCCAAGAAAACTTAAGAACTGTTGCAAGTACAGTAACTGGAGCTTTGGAAGAAATATGTGATGATGTCATCGTCAAAAAGGATGATGATTTTTTTAATTCGGTTTTAGTTTCAGTGGGTAGGATGGGATTTATTTATTCATTAGTAATAAGAACAGCTGAATCTTTTAAACTAGCCGAAAATAGAAGAAATGATACTTGGGAAACATTAAAACGCAATCTAACAGCCACATCATTCAATGACTATATAAATGACCGTAGCGATGCAATAGGATTTAATCTTCATTTTTTACAAATCTTGATTAATCCTTTTAGAAATACAGTTGGGCATGAATGCAAAGTTGCAGAAAGACATGTTGTTCCTTGTACAGCAAGAAACCAAAATATGGAAGCTGATGAAAGTTTTGATCCTATGGGATTTATATGCAAACAACAGGATATAAGAAGCATTTTACCTATTCTGATAGGGATTTTGGCACTTCTTTTGGCCACGATTGCAGGATTAATTGCTTTAGCAAGTGCATTAATCGGAATACCTTTCATTGGTTGGATTTTGGCAGCTGCACTTTATGTCGCTGCCGCAGCTTTAACGGTAACTTCAGTTGCGCTGACAGGACTTATAGTTTTTATAAGCGTAAGTGGTGGATTGACCTCTGGAGAATTAATAGCTGCTATTGCTAATTTTGCATACTCTACGGGCATGAAAGATTTGATGAGTTCGCTTTTAGGATTTTTGTTCAATACTGCCTATCCAATCGAATCTAAAATTGGAGTAAGTTGGAAAATCATGGATACCTATGGTTATATTGGAGAAGACTTCTGCCAAAAGGTTGAATCTATGGAATTTGGATTTGACATATCCGCTTCATCCATCGATGGCAGAGGAATTCATACTGGTTATTTGGGATTCTTGGAACAAGTCTTTGTGATTTTTGATGATTTATTTGGACGAAATAATGCAGTTGCAGGATTAATGGCAATACGATATACAAGAAATACCAATGCCAAAATAGGCATGTCAAAATTTGAAAGAACCTGTCATATAGAGATTCCCATAATTCAAGAGTTTGGAGGAAACGCAGAGTTTATTGAGAGAGTTCAAAGAGCAGCAATTGCATTTGGAGGCGTCCCTCATTGGGGGCAACTAATGAATCATTATAACTCGGGTCATATTCGTACTCTTTTTGATAGCGATTTAACAATTTGGAGAGAAACCTTGACAGAGTTGATTCGAATCGGTGGAGGCAACGACTTTACTTTTAGTAACAACTTTACGCTTAGATATAATTTAGAGCCACTAACTGCAGCATTAATTCGAATAAAACAACTTAATATCCAAATAGAAGTAGGGGAAGATGGCATAAGAGGGCAAGATGCTGCAGGTACCAGTCATTTATTAGGAGATTTACATTATACTTTAGAAGGAATTGATACAATGGAAGTTATTGAGTTCAACAACATAGGGACAAGAGTAAGCCCGAACTGGCGAGGTTGGGGGACAGGTATCCATACAATTACATATACATTCTCTGAACCGGTATTAATTTTAGATATAAATAGACTTGTTATGTACATGCCCGCTGCTGGCGGACCATTTGGAGATAATGCAGACATAAATCAAGTGATAGTAAGAGCGGTTTCACTAGATGATTCAGATTGCCAAATTGGGAGTATTGATCTTCCGTTTCGATTTACTGGTAATAATGAAAGAATGGAAATCACCTTTAGTGGATGTATTTAATTACCAACAAAAGTCTATATAAGAGTCAATTCAATAGCTTTTTGATTTATCGTAGCTTCAGATCATACCTGATTATATCAATAGAAAATACTTTAATCGAAAGAATTCCCCTAATGGCTCAAGCCATAAGTTATTGATAGTTAAAATGAGTCTATTTTTTCTTTAGTCAAGGATAGAGAAAGGAAGATAGCCGTAGCTACCTGACTGACGAAAGACGAAGAATCAAGGAAAAAGTGGCCATTTAAGCTGTCAAGTATTTATGATTTGAACCACTAGCTATGCAAAAGATACTTCTTGTTCTCACAACTGTTTTTTCTTCAATTTTGTTTTTTGTCAATCTTTTGAAATCTATGTATGTGATATTGGTAACAAAAGAATTGTAAAGTTTGATAATATCGGTGAAAACCCTGAAGTATTTATAAATGATGGGATTTCTAGACCACAGGACTTTCTGTTCATTGAGGATCAAAATGTAGTTCTTGTTACAAGTTTACTAACAGGCAAAATAACAAGGCACAACGCAACAAATGGAAGTTACATCGATGAGTTTGTTGTTGGGCTTGATGGCCCCTCTAGAATGAAAATAGAGAAAGACTCTCTGTTGTATGTTTTGCAATGGGGTACGCATGGCCAAGTGTTGAGATACGAACTGGATGGAACTTTTGTAGGTAAGTTCACCACAATAGGCACTACTAGGAGTATAGGACTTGATTGGGACACTGAATGCAACCTATATGTGTCTTCTTATTCTGAAAACATAGTGCGAAAATATGATCAAAACGGGGTAGAGATGGGAAATTTTATTTCCAACTCATTGCAAGGACCAACCAATATTTGGTTTGATGATAATGGAGACTTACTTGTTTTGAATTGGGATAGATCCAGCGTAATGCGATTTGACTCTACGGGCATGTTTATTGAACACTTTATTGAAGGTCTAAGTTATCCAGAAGGAGTATTGGTATTACCAAATGGAAATATTTTGATCGGCAATACTGGCACCAACAGTGTAAAATTATTTGATGCAGATGGAGTTTTTATTGAAGATATAGTTGAAAGCGGAGTAGGAGATCTATTTCAAATAACGGCTGTAGTAGCAAGAGAAAAGCAGATGGTAGCTGTAGTAGACAATAAGAAGAAGTCTAATTTTTTAAGGTCGACTATTGGCAATGGATTTATATTAAATGATTTGTTTGAAGATATTATTAAAATTGAAGTATTTAATCTTTCTGGAGTCTTGGTGGAAAGAAAAGATAGATTTGCAGAAAGCATTTGCGACAAAGGCAAACATGTAGATGGTATTTATATTGTAAAAGCGACTACGGCTTCGGGAGCGATACTAATGCAAAAAGTAATTGTGAAAAACTAATCTTGAATTGAAATTTCTTAATTAAACATCATTTCTTCCATATTCTGTTTGTTAAAGTGAATTTGATGACAGATGTCATTGGTCCTTAAATTCTTTGGCATCCTTTCCTGAATATGAACCATAAAAACGGTTTTACCCATCGTATGTAATATTCTTATAGGTTCGATAAAATCCATATCTGTAGATATCAAAACCAAAATATCAGAGTTATAATCTGGAATTACATCGTAGGTATCTTCCTTATCCTGTAGAGCGCTCGTATCAAGAACACTACTCAACATTTGCGCAGCGATGGCAACGTCAACTCCTTTTTCGGAAGCACTTCTAGATTCGTGATGAATTTTGAGAAACCCACAATATTTCAGATAAATTAAGTCTAACTGTTGCCCATTGAGTTGAATACCTTTCCCAATATATCTATCACTGATTTTGATAAGCTCGCTGATATGGTTTTTAGCCTCTCTTCTGTTTTGGTTTGCAGCAGCATGATCCTTACCTTTTTCTTTTTCAAAAATGAGTTTATATTTTTTATCAAAAGAAGGATCAGAAGTTTGTGTTTTAATCAATCGTTTTAGTAGCGGATCATTACGATCTTCAAAATGAGAAGACAAGTGAATTCGTCGCATTTTCTCCCACGGATAATGGTTTACAATATTACTTCCTGTGATATACCACTCCGCTTTGAGCATTGCAATTTTAGTAGAGTGGGTAGCCTTTTTCTTTTTGACTTGATTCATTATATGATTAAAAAACAGAGGATAATCTACTTGGTCTAGCTGCAGTCCAAAGTCATTGACACGGTTATAAAAATTCCGGCCATCTATAAAAACTTTGACCAAAAGAGGAGCATCTTTAGTCATAAAGGGTAGTGTTTGGCGTTTCTAAAAAAAATGTCAACTCCCCGAGGGAAGTTGACATAACATGTTGTTCTATTATCCAACCTTGAGGATAATATTTCAGTGTTACTTCACCATATCAGTTTACTCTACAATAAAATGAGTTGCCTACATTTTTTTAATAAGCAGAATGACCTGGAATATGTTCTGTCGATTATAAAACTTTAACCTTCGGACACTGAAAGTGCTAAAAGGCGATGATTTTAATTACATTAATGAGCGTTAAGACAGCATTGCAATATTTAATTTGACAGAGGTGTAATTGTAGCGAACGCTGGGGTGAATATTAATTTTTAATTCGGCAAAATGAGTGGCTGTAGATGGAATCGGCAGAATCCGTTTTTCTATTGCCAAGTGTTGATTTTCCATAATTTTCACATTTGATATCGTAAATATAAGTAGGCTAAGTAGTATAAAAAAGACAATTATTTACATGTTTTACTAAGAAATTTACAACGATGTTCTATTATTACATTGATTATCAGTTGATAAGACGGAATAGATTACTAAAAACCGTGCAAATTTGTTGTAACACATGAAGATATTTGCTATTATTAAAACACTGGACAAAAAACAAAGATCTGGCTTTCTAGCTTACATTACATTGTATCACAAACCAGAGAGCGAAGTCTATAAAATGGCCTTATGGTTAGATACCAAATCAGCAAGAAGAACAAATAGAGAATTGTCTTATAGTATTGATGAAATATTGTCAGAAATACCTTTTAGAACAAAACAGCAGTCTTTGTCCAATACATTGACAACATTGGGAAATCTAGCGGAGGAATATCTTGGTTGGATGGTGTGGAAAGATTCTCCGGACCTAAAAAGAACTTGTCAACTTAATGCTCTGGCATGTAAAAGTCTTACAGATCAATATTTAAAGACTCAAAAAGAGATATTAAGAGACAGTGATAGTAAAGTAATTTCAATTTGGGACGATTATTATAAAATGCGTGCTCTCTTTAATAATTATTACTATCAGATTGATAGTTCAGAAGATAATTACACTCAAGAATTTAATAACCTTTTGCTTTCTTTTCGAACATCAACAGCAACAATTGCACAATTTCTAAATGTAGAAATAAAAAATCGCGAAATACTGCTATCAGAATCATGGGATCAACATAAAGAGTTTTTTAATCTACTTTATAATAATAAGACAAATTTAGTTCATATAACTGATGAACTTATCCAAATGAATTATAACAAAGACATATCGGCGTATGAAAAGTTAATGGACATTCTTTATAGTGATAAAATTGATAATACTTCATTATATATTCAATACAGTATTTCGACGTATTGTATAGTTTTTCTAACTGGAAAAATAAAACAAGGCGATGTTCATAGAGGACAAGAACTTCTCGATTTGTATGAATTTAGTCTTGAAAAAGGAATTTTTACGTTAAATGAATCAATGTCATTAAATGCTTTTACCAACATAATTGGAGTGGCAAGTAAATTAGAAAAGTATGAGTGGGCGAGAAATGTTGTTGATAATTGGGCGTATAAGGTAGATAGGGTAAATTATAAAACTATAGCAAAATTTGGACAGGCCACTATTGACTTCCATCAGAAAAAATATGAAAAGGTTGTCATTGCATTATCTCAAATGAAATCTTCAAACTTTATGCATAGATTAAAATCAAGATGGCTTCTTCTTAAATCACAGTATGAAATAAATAAAAATTATATTGGAGTTGTAAAACTTCAAGTTGATAATTTTAGAAGGTTTCTAATTTCAAATGAATCTCGTATTAAAAAATCTACATTTGAAGGGATACAAGCTTCTGTCAAAATCCTTAATATGGTTTTGGATAGAAAAGACACTAACCGGATAATGGAATATTACAAAGGAAGTAAATATATTTTTGAACGAAAATGGATTGTAGATAAAATAAAAAACCCGATGCGATGAACATCAGGTTATAAGTTTAAGGTGAATTAATTTGTTTCGGGTTTAACGTCATTACAGGCTATCCTCATCGATGATAATACCTAAAAGACGAAGAATTTCCATTAATCCTTCAATCATAATACTCTGGGTTTAGTTAAGAAATTGATTTAAAATGCTCAAAGACGAATTCTCTCTTAAGCATAATGGGTGATAAGTGCCGACAGGGTTCTGCAGAACAGGTCGACCATAACTAAATACCAAAAAGTACTATTTCAAAAAGGGGATTTTATCGTGAAAAACTTAGGACACTTTTGCCGTTCATTCTAAATAACGCAAAAACCTAAAAAAATGATCCTAATATTTTGCTAAGATGGATTAAAGTCAGTTAAAACTCGACTAATCGTCGGTTTGGAGTAATAGAACCGGTATAATAAGATGAAGAATCTGCAAAATTAGTGAAAATCAGACATCTAAAAAAGTGTTAATGACTAAGCATCCTAAACTTTTGAGACAACTCAGTTACTTTAGGGCCAGCCTTTCCGGATCCAATAATAATATCATCTATTTTTAAAACAGGAGTAATTTCTCGAGTAGAACTACAAATAAAAGCTTCATCAAAGCGATGGATTTCATTTATCGGAATGTCTACAATTTCAGTATCCGGGTAAATGGACAAAATCTTCTTTCTAGTAATTCCTTCTAGAATATTAGATTTAGGGGTGTACAAAGTGCCATTTTTGACAAAAAAGATATTGGCGCGTGAAGTTTCAGTTATCGAATCAGTGTAATATAGAATATCGGCTGCACACCACTCAAGCATTGCGGCTTGATGCATTTGAGCGAAGAAGTAATCGGTTGTCTTTATTTTAGGGATTGCTCTTTGGAAATACCTACTAATTAGTTTTATTCCAGGTTTGGTTTTATTAGGTTCGCTTATTGGAGATGAGCCGACGACAATTATAAGGTTGCTATGAGAAGAAATTCGGGAAAAATTATCAGAATCACCTGCGGTCAAAGTAATCCTTACAAAACCGTTTTCTATCTTATTAATAACATTTAGATGGACAACCTTTTCCTTAACCTGTTCTCGGGAATACTGAAAAGGGATATTCGACAAATGAACAGAATTTAAAAAACGATCTAAATGATCTTCAAAGAATCGAAAATTACAGGCTACAATTTTGAAATAATCGAAGACAGCATAGCCACGATTTAGACCAAGGTCATAGACACCAAGGCAAAGATCAGTACTTTCTATTATTTTATCATTAATCGATATTTTCATCTATTGCAGGATAACGTTCTTCAATATAAAAATCAACAATATCTTTAGCTAACAACTCTAATGTATCAATAAAAACCTTACCGCTTTTACTTTTTTTCTTTTGAGATTCTAAAAGAATAGATAATTCTGTAAGTGCTATAAGTACTGTATTTGTAGACGTAGCTTGATTAATTAAATCTCTAAGCTTATTAATATTTGATCCGGTTACACCTTTTTGTTTAACTTGAAACCCTAAAATGTTAATCTTATTAATGTCTTCCTTTTTTGGCAGTACAATTTTGTATTTTTTATTCAATTCTTTGAAACCACTCCACTTTTCAAATTCAGTAACATATTTAATAGCCAAAAAATCAAATGTTTTAATATTGTGCCTAGTTAAATAATTGTCCACAGCAATCTCCATACTGAACAATTTGGTGTCAAAAGGATGACAGATGTTTTCAATTTTTTCTTTAAAATATTGTGTTGTGTTACAAGCAAGAGCAATAATTGTACATCCATCAATGCACATACTTATTAAAACTTTTTTTATATATTCCCAAGTTTGCATTTCTCTATGCTCTAACTCCATACTTAAACCCATCTCAGGGACAGACTGCACATTGACGTTTGGAAATGAAACGTCACCGCTAAACCGAGTTGTTAACTCATTTCTGATGCCTTTGTTAATATCATTCCATAGCTTTATACCCGACTCAGGACCATTTCCAGTAAGGATGCCAATCTTGTGTTGTTTTCTGCTTACATGATTATTATCTTCAATAATATCTGCAACTAACTTAAAGTCTATTTTTTTTAATAGTTCATTTGGATTAAACTCTATACCCCAATGTAGATCGCCAGCATTAGTCATCATTGTGTACGGAGGAAGATTGTTTTCCAAAATTGATCGGTCAAATAATTGCTGTACTGGCAGTCGAATAAATTTTGGGTCGAGAGAAAAAGGATTTACCGTGCCGTATTCAAAACCAAAATATTGTGCAAGTTCATTCTCTGTCAATCTGTCTATTTTACTTTCACTTTGGAGTTTAACCTTTATTTTATTCCAGTCCAAGTGTTGGTCCGCCCTACAATGAATTACCACATTATATATTTTTCCATTTTTGGAATATTTACCAAAAAAAGACTTTAACTCATCTTGTAAAGGAATGCCCCTATTTCCCAATCTATATCTTTTTTGAACGGCATCCCTACAACTCCTACTTTCCTCATTTTGAGAAAGTAAATACCATAGATCATGCGATTCAAAATAGTGAAGGGTATCTTCCACTGCTTTAGGCAGTTTAATATTTGTATGCTTGTTATAAATCATATTATGCTTGAGCAAAAATAGTAAGCTCTACAGAAGACCACTCAAATTGTCCATTGATACCATCTAAATATATAGTAAATGAAGATCGATCTTGAATGACTTTAGTTGCATTTTTTGTAATATCAAATATTGCAATTGTAGGATCTTCATTGGGTAGTTTGTTGAAAGATCCTAGATATTGAACACTATCTGTTTCGAGGTTATCACCACTGCTTAGGTCAGCGAATAATTTGATCTTGATATATCCTTCTTCATTTGGATCAGTAAATTTCCCATCTCTAAAGCGCAACATAATTTTTTCTACCGTTCCTTTTCCTATTTGATCATAACCATCAATTGCCTCTGCAGGAATTCTGATTCGAGGGTTTTCTTTATTTATTATACTTGAATTAGTCTTCTTGAATTCTGTAGTATAGATACTAGATGATTGTTCTCCAGCTAATGATTTTTGAACTTGGAGTTCGACTTCATGTGGTGTCAGGTCTTCATCGCCTAATAACAACATCATTTTCACCAAAGCGGCTTCGGGAGACATGTCCACACCACTTACAACACCTACGTCGAGTAGTATAGCACTAGTCTCATACATTCCTAATTCAACCCTTCCTCCTCCAGTTTGTGTGACATTGAGAAAAACGACCCCTCTATCATGTGCCTCTCTGATCATATCCAAGACAGGCTTATCAGTGGGTATATTTCCTGCTCCATAAGACAGTAATACTACGCCCTTTAAGCTTTTGTCTTTTAGAATATTAGGAAGCATTTGACTATTCTGTAGACCAGGAAAGAAATTTATAGCCACTACATCAGTACAAAGTTTATCACTCACTCTAAATGCCTGTGTTGAAGGAGACAGTAATAAATCAGCATCTATTTCTATATAATCCCCTATTAGTGCGAGAGGTTTATAGTTCGTAGATGTATATGCATCAAAACCTGTTGCATTAATCTTACGTGTTCTATTTCCACGCATCAGTTTATTTCCAAAGTAAATACAAACTTCAGGGACTATTGGAATTTTAGAAAACTTTGGATTTGCAACCATTAAAGCTGTGATAAGATTTTGCCACCCGTCATTTCTTACATTAAAAAGGTAGGTCATTTGTGCTCCTGTAATGATTACTGGTTTTGTAAGGTTTTGGAGCATCATACTAAGTATTGATGCAGAATAGACCATGGTATCTGTGCCGTGGAGAATGACAAACCCTTCATAGTCATCATATTTTTCTCTGATGACACTAGCCATTTCTTTCCATTCTGCAGGACCAAGATTACAGGAGTCCAAAGGTTCTGTAGAATAGGCATCTACATTGAAACCTAATGTTTCAGGTTTTAAAAGTAAGCTATTACTTAAAAACTCTTCCCATGATACCACTACTTGTGGAGAATCTGGATCATTTCTGTCTTTAGGCATTGACCCAATTGTTCCTCCAGTATAAATGATTAGAACACCATTACCTTTGTTTAGACTTGAATATCCTGTTTTCATAATTTATATTTTTTTTGATTAAAATTTATCTACTTCTCCCACGTAGGAGTGTTTTATTTGCTTTTCTATAATTTTTATTTTTTCTTCCCAAGAAGATTCAGGCAATTGTGGTAGCAACCACATTAGTTTTGTTAAAGCAGTGGAACTTACCATATTACCTGCGTGGATAGCTCCGACACTGATAGGTTCCATCGCTGGGATATATTGTTTTATTGTTTGGGGAATTATAGGATATTTCGAAGTTATAATGACTGGAATATTTAGTTCATTAACTGTTTTATCAACAAAAGGGATCCAAGATCTAGTTGTGTCTAATGTTGTCAAATTACCTACTCCTAAACTCTCTATTAGCAAGCCTTTAAAGTTATTTTTTTTTAATAAATCAAAAAACAGCATAGGACGAAGGTCTGGGTGTTGTGTAAGCTGTAATACATTAGACTCAAAGTTAGCTTCGTTAGTAATAGATTTTTCCTTTGGTTGTCGAAGTGCTTTTTTATTGATTTCAATGCGCTCTCGTATGATTGCCAAAGGTTCGAATAAAGGAGAGGTAAATCCTCTAAAGTCAAAATCATTGGACTTAGTTGCTCGAACTGCTCTAAAAACCTTGTCTCCAAAACAAATGACAACTTCTGGGATGTCTTCGAGAGCAACACGGATGGCTCGCCTAAGGTTAACTTCAGCATCAGCATGGAAGGCGGTGTGAGGAGCTTGACTTCCAACAAAAACAACTGGAAAATTCAACCCATCTCCGAGAGCAAATGAGGTTGCTGAGGCAGTATATTGAAGAGTGTCAGTACCATGAATAACAACAAAACCATCAAACCCAGCTTCACGTTGGTCGTAAATCGTTTTACTTAAAATAGCCCAATCATCTGAATTTACATTAGCTCCATCCTTCGGACTTAATGGTATATAGTCCAAAAAATCAATAGTATTTAAAAATGGATAAACTTCTTTGAATTCAAGATTGTTTACAGGAGCAACCATTTTTTCGTTTCGACTGATCATTCCTAAAGTACCGCCCATATTTATTACACATATTCTAGAGTATTGTTTATCCGGATATGGCTTTGTTTTGTTTTCATTTTTAGATTTTGATGCTAAGTTTTTATATAAGACTTTTATCCAGTCCTTGTTGAAAACATTACTATATATGGGAGACCGAAGCTCAACTTTATTATTGGGAAGTAGTCGAATTAGTCCCGAAGAAAGCAATGTCCCTAGAACTTCTTCCTGATTACTAGTTATGGAGTCTATTTTTCCGGAGTAAATATCATCATAGGTTCTTAATGCTTGATGAGATACTAAACTTTCTAAGATAAAGTCTTTGGGAGCACGAAAATGCTCTTCTCCTTCAGTTGGACGTCTCCCTTTTTGTATAATTTCTTCTATTAGAGCCTCTAGCTCTAGATGGGTCGAGATACTTTTCTCATGAACTTCACGGAATATTTTGGACATCAAGAAGGCATTACCACCTGTTTGTTCCAAAGTGTATTTTGTGATTTTGGTTTTATTTTTACAGGCAACTGGCAAGTAGCTTGACCAATCTGCAATTGTTTCTTTAGACAACTCAAAATCCGAAAGTCTTAGGGGCCTGCCGATTTTGAAAGAAGAAAGACGATCACTCTTCATTAAAAACGAGATGGGTAAGTTCCCAACCAAAATGAAGGAAAGCCTTAAACTATCTCTATCGTTGTATAGTTTTACAAGTGCTCTAAATAATTCATCCGTATAGCTTCCATGTTGTTGTAATTCATCTAACTCATCGATGGTTATTATTGTCCTACCTTTATTATTGGAACAATAATTCTTTAAAAAACTGTAGAAAAGTTGAGTATAAGAAAACCCCTTTGTCGACAGTTCATTATTTATCCAAGCCTTTATGGATTGACTATCTTGTCCTAACTCTAAACCAATAGCAACTAAAATAGAAGAAAACCACCAAGTCCCCTTTTTAGGTTCTTCCGTTGGAGGACGATTGTCGTGGAGGTTTAAGTAAATATGGTTTATAGCACAACCTTTCTGTTTTATTCTATTAAGTGCTTTTTGGGCAAGACTGGTTTTACCAATCATCCGAGGACCAAGAATCAATACGGTTTCATTGTCTTGTTTCAGCCAACTTTCTAGTGTTTCATCTTCTTTTCGATCTACATACACAGAAGAAAAACCTACAACTCCACCAACTTCAAATTTTTTACGACTCATCTCTTTGATATTTTCGTTTGAGTTCGTTGGCAATGAATGGTGACTTTATCCTGCCGTTATCGAGAACCCCAACCATTTCTAAGATGTCTATAATTTGATAGTCAAGAGATGAGAATTTTGATTCATCTATGAGCATGGGATATATATCTTTGATACTAGTATTAAAACGATTCAAAATAGCATTATCTGTCTTGTTGAGCATGGACCAATATTCCATAGATTCATCACTTTTGTAAGTAATCTGATCCCAACTACTGCCTGAAGCAATACCCCAAATAGATCCATGACATAGATACGGGTGACCATTGTAATACGCCCAAATTGTTTTACTATGTATTGTGTCTATACCATAGGTTTCAGCTAGAAAAAGAACTTGATCTATTGAAAAGTCAACGATATTTATATTAATTGCTTGGGTTCTAAGAAAATCAGAGGCTTTAGATGTATATGATCTTGCATTTAAGGCAACAATAATTTTCAGGTTCTCGATTCCAGGGGAAGAAAAACTAGATCGAAGTTTACCCAAGAATTGTATAAACTGGTCTGCGCTATTAGGGTCATTTGGGAATATATACTCATATAGTCTATCTAGATGGTCAAAAATTAATAGAAATGGTTTGTCTTGAGCTTGTATTAATTCTTTTATTCCATGGTACAGTTCCGCAGGAAAAAACTCTTTAACTATATCATAAGATTTAGTGATTTTTGTAGCTTGAACTAGAAATTCCTGATAAACTATATGTAAGAATTGACCTATCGCCATTTTCGGGGTGATATATTCACATGAATGGCACAATGTTTCGAAATCAAGATGTATTACATTGTATCTATTTTTATGTAATCGGATGATTCTTTGGATACTAGAGGACTTCCCCATAAGTGGGCCACCTTTTAGAAGTATAATTTGATTGTCCTCTGTTGACATTAGGTGATCCAGTTTATTGTCCGAACTTCGTAGAATATAGTTGATTGAGTCATGAGAAATAAGAGTGCCTGGATGGTCAGGGTTCTTTTTATATATATTGTTGTTTATGCAATATAGAAGTCTCTGAATTTCAATATTGCTATTGGGCTCCAAATCAGACTTTTTTAAAGAAAAAACTTGGTTTAAAGTTTTTATTAAATTAGTATAGCTATCATTTCTAATCGCTTTGTTTTTTTTCAAAAAATCAGACAAAGTAGAGGCTTGAATATTACTTTTCTCAGCAATACTTTTTTGAGATACACCAAGTAAATGCACGACTTCTTTAATATGTCGTTTAATGTTGTGGTTGACATCTTTATTATTAGCCATGAGTTCCTCAATTATAGATTGTTAGAATTAATTACGACCAAAGGGAATGACGAATGTAAAAATAAGCAATCTTTCTAATTGCGATGAAATTAAATGAACTTAAATTAATTAATTAGACATATTTATAATGAATTGTTTTTTTTGTTAATTAACTTTAACATTGTATTAATAATATATTTAATATAACCTATGTTAATTACAGATAAAATGAAAATTTCTTATTAAATATGAATTATATCAATAAATTGGAATACTTTTGGATAATACTTTGTTAATCAATTGTATAGCTTTTATAACCCAAGTGGAAATACTGTGGCATGAAAGTAATAAATAAATAGCAAAATAAGATCACATGCAATACGGATTCATATCAGGCATAACCAAAGGTGTATACGATAGACTAGATGCACAAAAAATCTATATTGAATTTTTCAAGTCTCTATCAGGTGTAGATGCAAGAAGTGAAAAGCTTGAATCATTAGAAGGTAGTTTTGACTATTTAAAAAAGATATTCGTTCATTTAGCATTGCTGAAAAATGATATTACTTTCCAAAATGAAGAACGAAGAAAATCTTTTTGGGAAGATAAAGGTGTACAGGATGATTACGAAAGAATCAATACGATCTCGTTGGAAGTGAGAGAAGAATTGAGTACTGGTCAAAATCGTTATTTAAAGCGATTTTTAAAAAATGTGAGTTTATACTTAATAAACGATAAAATTTCTGCAGTATCACATACTAATACATTAGAGTCAAGATCAGCGTATACTCGATTTGAGACTATTCCATCTAAGGCTTACAAAAATTTGTAATTCAAGCATTAAACCATATTATTCACACAGACTACTAACGTTCAATGCTTTCGAATTCAGAACCCTTACCCCGTATAAGGATTTTACATCTTAGCGATTTACATTATATTTATAACCATGAGTGTTCTTTTTACATAGAAAAGTTTTTTGATCAGCTTTATAAGCTATCTGAGGATGTTGATATGCTATATCTTTTTATTACTGGAGATTTATTTGATTGGAGTGCTATAGCAACAGAAGAAGGGTGTGAGGTAATTCTTAAGGGAGAAGAAGAGAAGAAATGGCCAAAGGCAATAAAAGGACTGGCTCAGATATTCAATAAACTATATTTAGATACAGGAAAGAAGCTTAAAATATTTATTTGTGGTGGAAATCACGATTTTGATGCAAAGTGGAATAAACATAGAATCCAAAATAATGAAGACATTAAAAAAAAATTTGAATGGCTTATTGAACTTTGTAACGAAACTAACCTAAAATATTCAATAATCCAGCAGTATAGAGACCAGTATAATCAAAATAATTACTTTCAAGGCTTTCATGATCTAGAAATAAATGATAGACAATTAGGTATTAGGGTTATCGGGTTGAACACATCTATATATAGCAAGAAATTTTGTGGCAACGTTGAGGATTATAAAAATCTTTCAATTAGTATTTTAGATAAAAATGAAGATCAAGCTGTTTTAGGTTTATTTCATCAAAGTTATTCAAATCTGGTCCTGATGCACCATGAAATGGATTGGCTTAGATATACAGATGTGTTTGGGCATGAAAAATATGGGTTATTTGCAAAAATATATAAAAAGGCAGATTTAATTTTTTATGGACACACACACAGTAATGCAGAAGCGGCATTAGGAAAATTCAGATTTGCGGAAATACAACACGTTCCCATTGAAATATGTAAAAAAGAGAAATCAGAATGTGAAAAGAATATCGAAGAAGAAGTAAGTCCTTTTGAAGAAAGTGAATGCAAGAAAGAAAAGTGTAAAAAAGAAAATTGCAGAAAAAAAGCTTTAAGTCCTTATGACCTAGAAATCCTGTCAACGAGGTTGTTCCCACCTTGGGACCCAATTAGACCTCAAGATATTTCCCAAAATAAAGTAAGTCATAGTTTGAGAATATATATACCACATATAAAAGAGAAGAAAGTAGAGTTTGTCGAATATAAAATGGACTGGAAGGAATTATATATAGAAACAAAAACTAATAAGCTCTTAATCGAAGACAATGAAATAAAGGATAATAACCTATCAGGGAGTAGTAATAAAATGACCAAGGTTTCTATTGAATTTAGCTTATTCTTAGATTCAAACCTTAAGGAAGAATATATTTTAAATATGTCCACTATAGATGAATCTAACATGTCAAAAGTTGAGACTAAAACAAATGAGATAAAAAAATATCATGAAAAATATTGCAACTACATAAATAGTGTTTGTTCGGAATTAAAATATTGCAATTTGAAGGATAACCCTAATGAAGGATGTCTAAGCTGCGAACGTAAAGTGAAGTTTAAGTATTTAATGGATTCAGAAAACAATACACTTTGGATAAATGAAGAAATGTTATTGTTTATATGTCCATCTACATTTGAATATTCTATGAGTACTCGAGAAGTTAAACTTTTCAGTAACGAATGCGAGAATAATATTCGAACACCATTATATTATTTGCTGAAAGAAAAAGATACTCGCGAATTACTTTCAAAGATTATAGTTGTAAGGAGAGCAGAAGGATATATGGAGGACTATTATTCTGAGTTAATACAATACATATTGATCAACAGAGATAAAACCTCAATAACCTAAACCAATTATGAAAAAGGATGAAAACAGTTTTAAAGATTATTGTCTTACTTCATTTTTAGTATCAAATACTATACAGAGCTTTAATAAAGGTTTAGCATTTGCAGAGGATATTTTTGGGCCTGTTAATGATGGACTGAGACAAAAACAAGAAAAAAAAAGTGACGCTAAAGAAAGCCTAAATCTTTTTCAAGCGTATAGGAAGAAAATAGAAGATGACATAAAAAAAATTGAAATAACAAAACATTCCTTAAACGCTAATCTATATTGCTCGGATTCGATTTTTGTTTGTTTAGGTAAATATGATTTCATGGGATTGTCTCTTACCGACTGGCCAGTGTTTGATACTCGACACTTTATGCCTAATAGTCCTTCTTTAGAACAAGGGCAAGAATTTGAGCATTATATAAATAGAGGATTGCTTCTTTCACCATTAGATAGTACAACAGGCAAAGTAGCAGAAGTAAAAGGTGAACCTGCTGAAAATCCTTTAATGATTTTTTACAAAGAAAGTAAAAATTATGATTGTGTTGGAATGATAAAATTAAAGGTAAACCCTTTCTTACTAATTGGTAATGGCGCATTATTTACATCAACAATTAAGAACAACATACAAACTACTCTTGATATTATGCCTGATGTTAAGGGGATAGTACTTGACTCATTGGATTATTGTGAATTTATATGTTATGTATTTTCGAACTGCCCGTATAATATAGTTAAGGCTATAACCCATATGAGAAATTTACAAGTCAAAGATATAGGTGAAGAATTGAAAGTTAAATTAATAGAAGATTCTCTTTTTCCTAACCATGTAAAGAATAAATGCGATGAAAATCACCTTGTCTATTATACGAATTCTCGAATCGGTTTTCGATATGGACTTCAAGAATTTAAGAGTAAAAGGACTTATAACTTTGTTCTTTATTTTACAATAAAACCTGGACACACAAAAAGGTTTTTGAGTCGACTTAAAAATACATCCTTAAAAACTCTTGAACCATCTATGACTTTTGGTAGGAATGATCTTCATTTTCACAATGTACCTCTTACCATAAATGAATATTTAAAACTGATTAAAGATATATCATGCCAACCGATATCCGAGGATATTGTAGGAATGACAAGTAATTTAATTTCGGAAAGAAAAGATATTAACAAAGAGTTAAAAGACATCGATGAAATTAGTCTCCATTTTGATGGAGGTACTGAGATTCTTGAAATGCAACAGATAAATTTGGAGAAAATTAAGAAACTTTCTACAAGTATGAAAGAACTCAACATTTCACTGAATACCCAACAAAGAGTGTTACTGACGATAAATACACTAAATAGATCATTGGTAGACCACACAAATTTTTCTTTTTTTATAGAACTTCGAAAATATGTGGAAGAACACATATTAAATGAAATAGCTAACAAATTAAATTATAGTAACAAAACGGAGGTACTTCCATTTGAAGCAAAAATTTTAGAAGAAATATTACATCGAGCATTGAATACTTACGATATCGCTTTTCAAAATAGATTTTTTAAAAATCACACGCTTCAGGAAATTTCGGATTTTAGATTAAGTTTTAATGGAGGTGTTCATCACCTAATAAGTTTGGTAGATTCAACATACAAGGTATTGACAGATGCCTTTAGTCCAAGAAAAAAGAGTTATGATAATATCTGTTATATAGGGAATAGGCATGATACAATATCATATATCAGAGCGTTGGAAATCAATTATTCTCATCTTTTTTTTCCAAGCATTTTCTATATGGTAGTAAGTCATGAAGCGGGGAACTTTCTATTAGAAAAAACATTGCTGGCGTATTCTGAATACAATAAAAATAGGAACCAAACGTATAAAAATAATGAAACGGGCAACAAGCTAAATGAAAAAGAAAACAACTACTTAACCAGACTTCTATTAAAACTTGTTAAAGATTATATTCCTAAAGATAATAATGAAGAGAGAGAAATAAATGAAACTACCCAACGAATAGATAATAATTTTGATGTACAATTTAAGTCTGTCTATGATAAAGTACAATATGAAGACACCCAGATTGTAAAAGACAGAATGAATTATCTCTTTGTAGATATGCTTAATTTTTATACAACATTTAATCAAGACATAGAGTTGTTTATCTATTATCACTGGATGTTTTTACTGCAATCCACTGAAAACTATAAGATTTCAGTGGATCAAGAAGGAAAGCTTACTATAGAACTAATTGCCGAAGATTATTATACTATGTGTTTGAGGTTGTCTACGTTATGTGAATTGTTTGGGGATGGGCAAGAATATTTAAAAACAATTTTTAAGATTGACCCGACCTATGAGGCACATAACTTTGATGTGGATGTCGAAGATGAAGTAAATGCTTTTATGAATGCTAAGAGGTTTATTAACGCTAGTGATTTTTTTGAATCGGCTAAAGATTTTATAGCAGATATAATTCACGAAAGCATTTTGACATCCCATGTATCAATAGTATTTAAAAATACAGATCAATTTTTAAGCGAGATTAAACAACATTTAAATCAAAATATAGAAATGATATCAGCATCTTTTAAAGATTCCACACCTGTGTACTTTGAACCGAATTGTGATTCTGATTTAATGTATATTTCCAGTATTATGCATGCACACCTAAAGCAAGAATACGAAGTTCTAGAAGTACCTAAAACCATTAATAAATATAAGACCAACACATTAGGAATCAATCCACTTATTCGTTTAGAAAAAGTAAGGAAAAATCAAGATTGGTATATAAATCCCAAAGGAGGTTTTTCAGTGTTATGTCCAGAAAAAAGGAAAACATTATTTAAACTCAATCACACATCAACAGAATGTCTTTGGGACTTTTCTCAAAAATTTAAAAAAGTATTATTTAATTAGTTGCTTCTCTAGCTCATCTAGTAAAAAAGTTAATGCTTGCTCAGCAATATAGTTTCTTGCTTGATTCCTTGACAGGTTTTGAGCAAAAACCTGTTTTATTTTTATTTCACCATCAATAGAAATGGCAACAAAAGCTTGAGGCATTTCGATTTTGTGTTCAGGACTAGGTTCAGCATATCCAGTTGTAGATACTCCAATATTCGTATTGTATAAACTACAAACACCTTGTACCATTTGTTTTGCAACTTCTGAAGAATAGGCGTTACACCTTTCAGCCATTTGCTGATCTACACCTAATATTTCTGCTTTGATAGGAATTGTATAAGCAGCAACACCTCCCTTTAAGTATCCAGAAGATCCACTAATACTAGCCAGGTAAGATGACATTAACCCAGCAGTCAAGCTTTCTGCTGTGGCAATAGTCCATTTGTATTGAATGAGTATTTCTTTGAGTTTGGCAATAATATTTTCGAATTCCATATTGTATTCTTTATCGGACCCCACTACCATTCTCAAACTCCTCCTCACTAGGAGTCACAAAGACTAACTTACCTTCACTATTCTCAGCCATCAAGATCATACCTTTAGACTCTACACCTCTGATTTTTCTAGGAGCCAGATTTGCCAATAGACTTACTTGTTGCCCAATAATATCTTCTGGTTTATAATGCTCAGCAATACCAGAGATTACAGTTCGAGATTCAAAGCCAAGATCAAGAGTGATTTGTAATAACTTATCCGCTTTTTTCACTTTCGACGCTTCGGTAATTGTAGCAGTACGGATATCCATTTTCATAAAATCATCAAAGGCGATTTCATCTTTTATTGGATTGTTGGAAGGCTCGACTGATGCTTCAATTTTATGTTTAGCATTAGCCTTCAGTTTTTCAACCTGAGCTTCAATCACACTATCATCGATTCTTGAGAATATATGATCAGGCGTTCCAATCACATGTCCAGCTTTCAGAAGATGTTCTCCTTCTGCTAGAGAATCCATCATGGTCAATAGTCCTGAATGATCATCTATTTTTGGCAAGTTGAGTAGCGCACTTATCTTATCTGAAGTGAAAGGTAGAAATGGCTTGATCACAACTCCTAAAGCAGCCACATATTGAAGAGCAAGGTTTATGACCACAGGTACCTCTTCAGGGTTTGTCTTTTGTTTCTTCCAAGGTTCGTTCGCTTGTAGGATTTGATTTCCTTTTGATGAAATCTCCATTATCTTTTGCAAAGCATTTCGAAATTCATAACGACGAATATGATCACCTACAAGATGTAAATCATCGAACAATCGTAATAATTCAGAATCATGATAAGCTGCATCCATTGGATCATCTGGCCCTACTAAATCTTGACCCTCATCAAACTCAGGGACCTTACCTTCGTAATACTTATTTGTAAGCACAACCACCCGATTGACAAAGTTTGCCAGATTGTTGACAAGTTCGCTATTATTGGCTTCTTGATATGACTTCCAAGTGAATTCACTATCCTTAGTTTCAGGCATGTTTTTGATCATGCAATATCGAAGTTCGTCTTCTTTTCCAGGAAGATCGTCCAGATATTCATGAACCCAAACAGCCCAATTCTTTGAAGTCGATAGTTTGTCACCTTCGAGATTGACAAATTGATTTGCTGGCACATTTACAGGCAAGATATATTCGCCATGTGCATTGAGAATGGATGGAAAAATCAAACAGTGAAAAACGATATTGTCTTTACCAATAAAATGTAAAAGCGCAGTATCCTTGTCTTTCCAATAGGGCTCCCAGTCTTTTCCAGTATTCTCTGCCCATTGTTTGGTTGCAGATATATACCCAATAGGTGCATCCATCCAGACATAGAGTTTCTTGCCTTCGTGCCCTTTGATATTATGAGGCACATCGACGCCCCAAGTCAAATCCCTAGTCATAGATCGAGGATTCAGACCAGTATCTAGCCATGAATTGCATTGACCCAAAACATGATTTTTCCATTCTTCTGGATCATGAAGTTGCTCACCATCTTTGATTCCCTCTGAAATCCATTTCTTTAGCCAAGCTTCATATTTATTTAGAGGAAGATACCAGTGCGTTGTTTTTTTAAGTAGTGGAATACCTCCAGAAATCGTAGACTTTGGATTGATTAATTCTGTTGGGCTAAGCGTAGAACCACAATTTTCACATTGGTCTCCGTATGCTTCTTCATGACCACATTTTGGACAGGTACCAGTAATATACCGATCAGCTAAAAACTGACTTTTTTCCTCATCAAAATATTGTTCAGACTCTATCTCTTCAAACTCTCCCTTTTCATAAAGATTGGTAAAAAATTCCTGAGATGTTTTATGATGTATTTCAGCCGAAGTCCTATGATAGATATCAAAAGATACTCCTATTCGTTCAAATGTGGTTTTGAATAGTTCATGATAGCGATCTACTATTTCTTGAGGTGTCTTACCTTCATTTGCGGCACGTAACGTGATGGCAGCTCCATGCTCATCAGATCCACAAACAAATACTACATCTTCTCCCATCATCCTCCTGAATCGAGCATAGATATCTGCAGATAAATAAGCACCAGAAAGGTGTCCTATATGAAGGGGTCCATTGGCATACGGAAGTGCAGATGTAATCAAATATCTGTCATATTGCCTCATAGTATGTGATCTTCGAATTAGCTAATAAAAAACAAAGTGTGAAGATAGGATTTAAAAGAATATTAAAGATTGGAAAGATTGGAAAAGAATTGAAAAGATTGGAGAAAATTGGAAAGATTGGTAAGATTGTGGGTTTGAAAGGTTGGGTTTCGAGGTATATGGTTTAAGGTGCAAGGCTAGATGTTGATCATGTATAAATGTTTTAAGGAATTACACAGAGATTCGCAGAGAATTCGCGGAGATACACGGAGAATTTTGGGAGTGCAATTCATATAGAACCTTGAATCTCTCCAATCATGAATCTTTCCAATCTTTTCAATTACGAATCTTTTCAATCTTTACTCCACTCTCCTGCTCGAACTGCTGATCGCCATTGAATTAGCAGCGAACTGATAGAAAAAGAGACCTATAAAAGCTAGATATATAAAGGTCATATTATTCAAAGCAATGCCAATCATTCCGGATAAGAAAATAGCACCAGTGAAATAAATGAGTTTTTGCTTACTGGATTTTTTATATGGAGTCAAAAAGGTACCTAATGGTATCATCATTCCTACAAAAAACATCGTAGCAAAAAGGAAGATTTCAACATCTTGGAAATACCAAATACAAAAAGACAATGCCGCCAGAATTAACGACAACCCAGTCAATTTCGCCATTTTTTTCTCTTCATCATCCAGTAACAGGCGACCATAATTATTGGTCAACAGATAGAGGTTCATAAGTGGATTGATAATCCAACTTAACAGAAAGAATCCTAGCATTACATAGGCAATGGGCATCAAAAAAGGAGCTAGGCTTTCGTTTGCTCTGCCTACTCTAAGAATAACTTGATAAATTACATAAGCACCAATAATAACAGTCCATGAGCCATTAGCTGTCAACCGTCCCATAAAATGCATATACTTATAAAACAGGCGATAAGGCCAAAACCTGGATTTCAGAGCCTCTTGCATTGCATAGCGAGCTAGGCTATTCGTCGGATTTAGTCTAAGTGCTTCTGAAAGTCTTTCGAGGGCTTCTTTTACTTTTCCTTCTGCTAAGAGCTGATTACCATGATTAGCAATTGTATATGGATCTTCTGGATTTTTCTCCAATGCTTCAAGTACAGCGTTGCTCGCTACATTCTTGTCACCCAAAATACCGGCTAAAAGCGCTTTCTGATTTAAAGCTTCTAAGTTTTCAGGATCAATGACCAGAGCAGAATTGGCATATTGTAAAGCACCATCATAATATCGCTGCGCAAATTTTAATCTTGATTTTAGGTTATGAAACTGAACCTCATCAGGATCCATTTCGAGCAAAACATTCGTTTTTTCCTCCGCTTCTGCATATTCCTCTTCTTTCAAGTTTATCTCTGCGAGCAAAGCTAAATAGCCCGTATTTTCAGGATCTTCGGATTGCAATTGAAGAAGGACTTTTTCACTGTCTCTAGACTTTCCTTTATAGAATAAAACATATGCCATCATATATCTACCAAGTTCACTCGTAGGATCATCTTGAAGAAAAGACAACAACTGTTTTTCTGCATCATCTATTCTCCCTTGAGAAAGTAAAAGTTGAACTCTTTCTAGTATATTATGATTCATGAAGCTTGCCTTGAATTTATATGATAACGCATTAGCAAGGGCGAATATAGGGTTTTATGTTTTTTCATTTTAGATTTATAAAAGTCAACATCTAACTGAGTGCTTTCTCCGTGCATCCTTTGCGACTTCTATGTTGTTTTCCAAGTTTTACGATCACTTTTTCTATTTTTTATTGTGATTATGATTAATTGAGGCATGAGATTATTTTTTAGCCATGTAGCTAATCATGACTATTAGTTAAATTTATAAGTATGTATCAATCCTCTCCAATCAGTCTTCCATCAACAGTCTTTCTTAGATTTTTTTAAGATGCTGCAATTAGATTTTCATATTGTGAGGTGGGGTCGTAGTCTTCGCGGAGCAGTCTTCCTGTAAACAGTGCTGCAGTCACAAAATTTCGTTTATTCCCCCATCTCGATTTTACCGAGGTTGATTATCTTTTTCATTGTTACTCTGTTAGATAAAACTCATGATTTTCAAATCTTATGCCCTCCGAGGGATGAATTTGAGATTTTGTCA
>Ga0256847_1000494_pt1 | contig 24854 bp, 20 predicted proteins | sample TeddybearmetaG_FD_189099 | JGI IMG/M metagenome (GOLD analysis project Ga0256847, IMG submission 189099) | Hydrothermal vent microbial communities from East Pacific Rise, Pacific Ocean - Teddybear | ecosystem: Environmental > Aquatic > Marine > Hydrothermal vents | place: Pacific Ocean: East... | reverse complement strand
AAGGCAGTTATAAGGATGTTCAGGCACAGGCTAAGGCAGATGTATTTTTCATCCACCCCACCACTTATCTGTCCTCAGACAGCTGGAATCAGCCGCTGGATAACCATGAGGTTAACGAGTTTACAGACAAAACCGTGATGCAGGGCCAGGCCAGCGTGTTCAATGGTTGTTGCAAGGTTTATGCACCCAGATATCGCCAGGCCACAATCTATTCATTTTTCGATCAAAATGGAGATGGAGAGCAAGCACTGAACCTGGCCTATCAAGACGTTAAAAGCGCTTTTGCTAACTTTATTGAAACCAAAAATAATGGACGACCTTTTATCCTTGCCGCGCATAGCCAGGGCTCCAAACATGCAGATCGACTATTAGAGGAAGTAATAGTTGGAAGCGATCTGCAAGACCGACTGATTGCAGCGTACCCCATCGGCTACGATGTAGATGAGAGCAATGGCTTGCCTGTGTGTGAGTCGGATTCGCAAACTGGATGCCAGATCTCCTGGAATGCTGTCGGTCCCAAACCAGCCACAATAATTTCAAAGCCCGGCAGCATCTGTGTCAATCCCTTAAGCTGGCGGGCTAATGGTGAGCAAATGGAAAACAGTGCCAATGCAGGTGGCGTGGACTTCGCCATTGATAGGAAAGTCGAACAGGAGGCCGCCAATGCAATTTGTGGAGAAAATGGATTACTGGTATCCCAAATTAATTCAGATTCCTTCTCAAGCCGCCCTATGGGCACAGACAACCTTCACATTTACGACTATGCCCTTTTCTATATGAACATTAGACAGAATGCCCAGCTTCGTGTGGCGACTTTTCTTTCTCGCACGCATCCATAATGCAAAGCTACAATATTGCACAATTGTCAGAACAGACGGGGTTATCACCACATACACTCAGATACTATGAGAAAGAATCCCTTATACAACACGTACCCAGAGATGCAGGTGGAAGACGACGCTACGGTGAAGTGCATTTAAAAACCATTAAATTTGTGAACGCCTTGCGTGCAACTGGTATGCCGATTCGCGAAATTAAGCGCTACCTTGCCTTTTATCAGTTGGGTCCTGCAACGAAGGCTGATCGACTGGCATTACTGGAATCACACCGTGCAAAGGTTAAAGAGGAACTTGAAGCAGTACGCGCTAACCTGACGATAATTGACAAAAAAATTCAGGGTTATAAAGAAGGGAAGTTTTAGAGCAGCTCTGATAAAACCATGACGAAAATGAAAGCCATCATATGGACACAATACGGTCCACCCGAAGTATTACAGTTACAAAGTGTGGACACGCCACAACCCAAAGATCAGGAGATTCTGATAAGGGTTGTGACAAGCAACGTATTTACCGGTGACTGTGAAATGCGTCGTTTTAAGATACATCCCAGCATGTGGGTGCCCGTTCGCCTTTTCATGGGGCTTATGAAACCGCGCATAAAAATTATGGGCCAGGAACTCTCGGGCATAGTTGTGGCAACTGGTAAAGAAGTAACACATTTTAATACGGGTGACGCCATTATGGCGTGCACAGGCGCCCGGTTTGGGTCCTATGCCGAATATATATGCCTGCCAGAGAGTTATGCAATTACCCTAAAGCCTGAAAACCTTAGCTTTGAGGCAGCAGCCACCCTGCCAGTAGGAGGGCTTCATGCCTTGCATTTCTTGCGCAAAAGCAAGCTCGCAAAAAACGAAAAAATACTGATATTCGGTGCGGGTGGATGTATTGGCACCTATGCTGTACAAATTGCTCGAAATCTTGGTGCGGAAGTTACCGTGGTAGACAGCGCAGACAAATTGGATATGTTGCGATCCATTGGTGCCAGGCATGTGATTGATTATGCGAAGGAAGATTTTTCCAAAAACGGTATTCTCTATGATGTGATATTTGATGTAGCAGGTAAAAGCCCCTATGCACGCTCATTGAACTCGCTCAAGCGTACAGGACGGTATCTACTGGCCAATATCGGGCTTAGTGTAATGCTGCGCGGTTGGTGGACCTCAAAACGCACTACCAGAAAAGTCCTGTTTTCGGCACCAGCAATGTCGGCGAGCAATCTCAAACATCTCGCAACCCTCCTTGCAGAGGGTAAGCTAAAGTCTGTTATCGACAAACATTACAGACTTGATGAAGTGGTCGAAGCACATAAATACATCGATACCGGAAAGAAACAGGGCCATGTGGTGCTTAACGTGGGCAGTACGGGGGCTGAGTAATGTTGCCCAGATTACATAAACCTAATTATTCAGGACGTTAACAAATGCAGATATTGTCTAAAGCCACTATTTTCCACTTAATTATCGGCTTAATGATGTTCGGTATAACATCCTGTTCAAATCACCAACCGGTACAACCATTTACTTTTGTGGAAGCAAGCATTGAGAGCGTTCAGTCCGCTATTCATGCCGGTACAGCAACCTGCGAAAGCATCATAAGTGGTTATCTTGCGCGCATTACAGCTTATGACAAAAAGTCCGGCATGAATGCCATCATATTCACTAATCAAAATGCTCTGGTTAAAGCAAAGGCTATCGATCAAAAAATTGCCAGTGGTGCTGTTATGGGAAAATTGTTTTGCGTTCCCGTCTTGTTGAAAGACAACTATGACACCGGGGATATGCCAACCAGTGGTGGCTCAGTTGCCTTAAAAAACAGCATACCACCAGACGACTCCTTTATGGTGCGAAAACTTAGAGAGGCCGGTGCAATTATTATCGCCAAAACCAATATGGCAGAATGGGCATTCAGCGCGCGCCAGACTATCAGTTCCTCTTACGGTACTACCGCAAATGCTTACGATTTAGGCCGCGTACCCGCGGGGTCCAGTGGAGGTACAGCTTCTGCTACTGCAGCCAGCTTTGGAATTATTGGCATGGGCTCAGACACGGGTAATTCTATCCGCGGACCATCTGCGCACCTTGCCCTGTTTGGAATTCGTTCCACCATTGGCCTTACCAGCCGTGACGGGATTATTCCGCTGGCTTTCGATCGCGATATTGCCGGGCCAATGACCAGAACCGTAAGCGATGGCGCCAAAGTGTTTAGTGTAATAGCAGGTTACGACCCCGCTGATGCATATACCGAACTGGGCAAAACACATGTCGAAGATAACTACACACAATTTTTGAATGTAGACGCGCTTCAAGGCAAACGTATTGGAGTACTAAACGCGCTGGTATACACAGAAGATGCCGATAGCGAAGTTATCAAAATATTCGAGCAGGCAGTAACTGATTTGAAGGCCGCGGGTGCCGAGATTGTTTCCGACTTCAGCATAGATCGACTTAAAGAGCATATGAACGCGGAAAACTTTTGTGTGCGATTTCGCTACGATATGCAGGTTTATCTTACCTCTCTTGGAGCTGACGCCCCCATTTCCGATGTAATGGACGTTATGAAGAACAAGGCCTACTCACCCTACATTGAAGACCGTCTGAAATTTTTTGGAGCTAACGCACCGGACCTTCACCCTCAATATTTCGACCCGCCCTGCCCTGATTTTCCACAACACGAGGGTCGGCAAGCCTTTCTGGCGGATGTAACAACAGCTATGGATGCAGCAAACATCGACGCCATGGTGTACCCGAGCTGGACAAACCCACCTGCCCACCTCAATAAAGCCATTGAAGAATACCGGGGTGATAATAGCCAGTTAATTGCTCCCGCCACCGGATTACCTGCCGTTACGGTTCCAATGGGTTATAGCTATGGAAAGCTACCTGCAGGTTTACAGATACTGGGTCGCCCTTACTCAGAGGGTCTGTTGATTGGTTTGGCCTATGCTTATGAACAGGCAACCATGCACCGCAAGCCTCCACAAGGATTTGCCGAACTAGAGAAACAAAAGTAGCTTACGCTCGAAACACTATCGGCCAACAAAATCCAGAATGGAAGCTCTGGAATTTAACGCTTCCATATCCATACCCACCATACGCTTGTATGTAGCTGCAGTATTTTCAAGCTCAGACTGTGTGAGCACTTCGGAAATATTTTCAAAACCACCGGGCGCGCGCTGTGCCACAATGTCCAATACCTTATCTGGACCATCTCCCCGGTTCGCCAACACAATAGCAGAGGTTGTTGGGCGGCGTTCGTGTTCATACTTTTCAAGGGCCATAGCAGTCTGCCCACAGGACAACAGCTCACGCGTTAAAACACGCGCGTCCAGAATCGCCTGTGTAGCACCATTAGATCCAATGGGATACATCGGATGCGCGGCGTCACCTAACAGGGTCATTTTTCCATGTGTCCATTTAGGCAAGGGGTCGCGATCAACCATAGGAAATTCAAATACCTGATCTGCACCCCGAATAATTTCTGGTACATTAAGCCAGTCAAAAGACCAGTCCTTAAATTCAGGAAGAATATCCTCCACCTTGCCCGGTCGGTTCCAATCTTCACGCGCCCATTTAAAATCCGCTGGAAACTGCAGGTCTGCAATCCAGTTGATTAGTGATCCTGTTTTTGTGTCTGCTATGGGGTAACACACAAATTTACGCCTTTTTTCTCCAATCATGGCCATAGAGCGACCACTCAGATAACGTGGCCCACGGGTTACGCCCCGCCACATAACAATATGGCCCCATTTGGGTGGCCCTTCGTCGGGATACAAATGCGCACGTGCCGAGGAATGAATTCCTTCTGCGGCAACAAAAACACTTCCATTCACGCAATTCTCTTCCTGCGAGCTTTGTTTGCGAACCACTATTTCTACACCGCCGCCGGTGTCGGACCAGCGCAAAACTTCACAGCCAGCATTTATCGCATTGGCTCCAAGGCGTTGTTTAACTTCATCCAGCAACAACATTTGTAATTGCCCGCGATTAATCGAAAACTGCGGCCACTTATATCCCGCCTTAATCCCGCGCGCTTCAGACCATATTTTCCCGCCCTGGGCTGAAGCGTAGATAACTTCCTCTGTACGAAGCGCAATTTTATCAAGCTGCGGCAGCAAACCCATTTCAACCAGCTCGCGCACGGAAGAGGGTTGCAAGTTAATACCAACACCCAATGGTTTTATAGTACTGACACTTTCAAAGATACGGCAGGGGATTCCTGCTTGATGCAAACTCAGCGCCAGACAGAGGCCACCGATACCCGCGCCACTGATAAGAACAGTCATCCTGGTTCACCTGACATTTCGGAAATCACCTGGAAGGACAGTTTACTTAATTCACTGGAATTAAGTAAACTGTCCTTCCAACTAAACCCGGTGAGTATTAATGCTTCGAGCAATGGTGTTCTGTCTGCTGTGCTTCAACTTAGCCGCCTGCACAAATAATGACTCCGGCGATTCGGATAAGCCCAACTTTCATCGGCCTATCGAATTGTTACACGATACCCTGGGTGCTTACGAGTGGAACATCAGCACCAGTAATACCAGGGCACAGGAGTATTTCAGGCAGGGTATGCAGATGCGCTGGGGATACAACATGCCCGAGGCCGCTCGATCCATGGCGGAGGCCAGACGACTCGATACAGACTGTGCCATGTGTTATTGGGGCGAAGCTTTTGCATTGGGTTCTTTTCTTAATGCAGGAATGAATGCTAAAAAAGCAGGGTATGCCCATGCTGCTATCACCAAAGCAGCAGAGCTGGTAGCAACAAACGGTACCCAGGTAGAAAAGGATCTGATTGCTGCGGCCCAGGTTCGTTACCCGGAAGATTACGATCCCAAAAACCGACGCCCGGTAGACCAGGCATTTGCTGACGAAATGGCAAAAGTTTACAAAAAATACCCGAATCATCATGAAGTTGCGACGGTGTATGCAGTAGCTCTGTTTTTACTGGAAGAAAGACGCGGTTACAGAGATCTTGCTGCCCCTGCTCTCATGCATCTGCACAGCGTATTACTGGGCGTATTAAATGAGGACATCAAACATCCCGGGGCCTGTCATCTGTATATTCATGCCACTGAATCCAGCCCGGAGCCGGAACGTGCCCTGAAGTGTGCAAAATTTATTGGAGACGCCATTCCTGGTGGCAGTCACATCCAGCACATGCCGTCCCACACGTGGAATGAAGTCGGGTTATGGGGGCAATCAGTTAAAGCTAATATACGCGCGGTGCATGTAGATCTTAAATCCAAATCTGGCGGTGGCGCTTCATACGCGCCGTCACACAACTTGCACATGCTGGTTTTTTCTGCCTCCTTCGATGGTCAGGGAGCAATTGCAGTGCAGGCAGCAAAAGACTATGCAAAAATCACCAAAAACAGTATGTATCATGTGTTAACACTATTGAGGTTTAATCGTTTTGATGAAATCGCAGCTGTAACGAACAAACCAAAAGATGAAGTACCCGCAGGGCTCTGGGAGTTTGCGCAAGGATACGCAGCAATGCGTAATGGCAATGACACCGAAGCCAGGCGTTACCTGAAATCCGTTCAATCTACGGCTTCCTCATCAGACAAAAATTTCCGCGGCCACCCCGCAAAGCATCTGTTGGGTTCAGTGGGAAAGATTCTTGAAGGTGAACTTCAGTTAAAGTCCGGTGAGCTCGATGCTGCTATAGCATCGTTTCAGGTATCTGTTGAACTGGAAGATGAATTGAATTATGACGAGCCGGAACCTTTGCCATTCACCCCGAGACACTGGCTGGGAGCAGCCCTGTTACAAGCCAAACGGTATCAGGATGCAGAACTGGTTTACCGGGAAGAACTTAAAGATCATCCACACAATGGCTGGTCACTTATAGGATTGCAGCAGGCGATTCAGGCCCAGGGTAAATCGGATTCCGACGTTGATCAGGACCTGGAAGCGAGCTGGGCCCGGTCTGACATCTGGGCTACGTCTTCGCGCTTCTAGTCAGGCTTGAAGTTGTTGAAAGTCTTCCTTGTAGCGCACCGAACAATCGGGACATACAAAATTTTCGGGTAGATCTACAAAAGCCATGCCCGGGGGATATCCTTCATGATCATCACCCTGGGTTTCATCATAGGTATATCCGCAACCGGGGCATCGATACTCAGACATTTGCATTTCCATACTTTAAAACCAGAGCTTCACGTGCATCAGGATCTATATTTATTTTGTCGAGATCACCGTTTATGTGCGGTAGTGCCAACAATCGAGCATCCAGAATTTTAAACCACCACGATGGAAAATAGGCAACGACATACATGCCATAGTAGCCCACGGGCAGTTGCGGCAGGTCTTCAAAATGACGCAAGCTCTGGTAACGCCTTGTAGGATTAGCGTGGTGATCCGAATGTCTCTGCAAATGAAACAACAGCAGGTTTGAGTATTTGTGATTAGCATTCCAGCTGTGGTGTGGCTGACAACGCTCATATTTACCGTCGGCCTGTTTTTCTCTTAGCAAGCCATAATGTTCAATATAGTTTGCGCTGGTAAGCACCCACCACGAGAAGAAATTATGAATAACCAGAAAGGGAATCATTATCCAGCCAAATGCCGCTATCAGACCCACCTGCATTATTATGGTTAGAAAATAGCTCTGTAGAATTTCGTTATGCACACTCCAGACGGGAACACCTTTACGACACAGGCGTTCATGCTCAATCATCCACGCGCGATGAAAGGCACCCGGTATTTCACGACGGGCAAATTTATAAATGCTCTCACCCATACGTGCACTCGCTGGATCCTCCGGTGTGGCGACATCTCTGTGATGCCCACGATTATGTTCAATCCAGAAATGCCCATAGGCAGGTACCGCGAGAACGATCTTGGCCAGTGTAGTTTCCAGTTTTGTACGTTTGTGACCAAGTTCATGGCCGGTATTTATGGCAAACCCATCAGAAAATCCAACCGCTATAGTCAAGGCCATAAATCCCCACCAGGGTAAATCTTGCGTACCCACCCAGATGGCACATCCAAAAAACATAATGAAATGCAATGGCACTGTCAGGTAGGTTAATATTCGATAGTAGGAATCTTGTTCCAGTTGCGGAACCAGTATCTCCGGAGGGTTATTTTCATCTTCTCCAAACACCCAATCCATTACAGGCCCTATTCCGAACATCAGCAATAGTGGAACCACCAGCCACAACTCATTTCCTGTAGTCATCTGGCCCACAATGCCAATAAATGGAATTAGAGGATTAACCAGAGATAACATCCAGAGCCAGCGCTTGTTATCTTGGTAGGAAACCACTCCCTGATCTTCGGATTCAATTTCGTAGGTACGAATCAAGCAGTTTCTCCACTGGGGCAGACCGGTAGAATACATTTTTAACACTGTTACGCAGTTTCAGCAAACTCTGTGTTTTGTTATCTCCAACAAACAGGAGTACAGTGAAGTAATGTGTAAATGGATCTTGCTGTTCACACTGTTTCTATTTTCCGGGTGCGCTAATCAGAATCTCCCGGATGGTTCCCTTGTAGCCCAAAGAAATAACCAGGCAGCGAAAGAATACCGCTTGTGCCTGAAGTATATGGCTAAGCGCGAGTGGGAACTGGTATATCCAGACCCACTTCTCTATTGTCGTGCCGTACAGACAGCTATCAGAACTTCCCGGCGCATTGAGGACTGGCGTATTTAGGCTGAAAATGCGCCCCCAACAATGCTGGACACAATAAGCCACACACCTAAAGCAATCATTACTCCAAACACACATTGTCGTAGATTTTTTTCTTCAAGAACCGGAGGAAACCTGCGGGCCAGCCAGGTACCAATCAATACGATGGGTACACCACATAAAAAATACAGCCACACCTGCGGAGTTAACCCTCCGTTTATTCCAACGATTCCGGTGCGTAAGAGCGTAGATATTGCAAAACAACTCAACAAGGTGGCTCTAATTTCAACAATCGCCAGAGGCTGACGATAACAAAACCAGCCCATTACTGGCCCCGAAGCAGCGAACAGCCCACCCAGTAAACCACCCGATAGTCCTGCAATCACACAGGACAAAGAACCAGAAACCTCATCTCTCAGCCGAGGCTTCACTACCATAGCCAAACAACCCAGCACGATAAATACACCCAGCATAAACTCAAGCAGAGAAAGTGCCCTGCCACTAAGCAACCCCAAAAACCAAACACCTGCAAACAGGCCGGGAATCTGCCCGAGCACCAGGTACTTTACAACACGGCCCTGAATCAGGTGATAGTGCCCATGCAGAGACATTCCGATGTTTACTAAAGCCAGAAGGCTTACAGTGGCCGTCAACACCCCGAAATCAAGTACCCTGGCACTTCCTAACACGGCAACCAGTAGCATTGCCATAGCGAACCCTGTTACGCCCTGAATATAACTTGCGATCAACACCGCGATTACAAACAGGGTAAGAAATTCTATGGGGACAGAAAACAGTTCCAATGCAAGCCTCCGGGTAAATCAGGTGCTGGATTGCACTGGCGCGATTGGCCCGTAAGCCTCCCACTGATAACCTTGCTGCACACGGCGAAAGGCATAGCTGTTTTCACCATCGGTACGCACATTTATAATTCCGGGCAGCAGTTTCTTAAACCGCTGACGAGCCTCGGTATTGGCCTCAGATTGTTCAAAGTTTAAATCTGCAAATGTGGTTTCACTATTTGAGTGTGCCACAGCCTCTTCATCTCCATCATCGACGAATAGTGCTGCAATTTCAGTTGAAAAGACCATAGGTTCATCACCACGCCCCGCTTTTCCCAGCGCTCCCAGAAAGATTGCCCGGGGATGACCATGATCTGATACTTCGCCGGAACTCACGATAGATACCATTGGGTTTACCGCACCTAACAACTTGTTACTGTAATCATGGCTGCCGTGATGTGGCGCTTTAAAGATGTGGGCGTTTACAAGCAGCTCGGAGTTAGGCGCTGAAAGAATATGCTCACCCCCTTTTTTGTTCAGATCGCCCGAAAAGAACGTTCGCACAAAATTGTAGGTGATACGAAAAACCAGAGAGTGTCCATTAATAGTATGCGCCTTGTCACCAAACCAGCGCAATGACTGCCCATCAGCTTCCAGTACCGGGCCAACAACTTCAAAGGTAATCTCTGGATCACCAATATCCAGATGCCCGTCAGTGACATCCAGACGCCGATAATTCGCTCCTGAATTTTTGACTTCTTCTATCCAGTCGAAGAACACCGCCTGTCTGCCTGAGGCGAGATCCAGTCCATCCAGATCGGCAAGAGAACTGTGCAAGGTGGTTAGTGTTCCATCTGCTGATTTATTCCCAATTTTGGTATTAAACCCCGAATCGAACAGACCAATGCCATTGTGATAAATGTTGTTTACCGTAATTTGAGAGTGATTCAACAGGGGCACCAAACCATGCACGTGGTCTTTGTCGGCATGACTTAGAAACAGATGATCAATAGTTACCTCGTTTCCAGGAATGTCCAGCCGATACTTCCAGATAAGAAATCCCAGTGCACGATCGTGCAGACCACCATCTACCAGTATTTTGGTATTATTTGGTGTCACTACAAATGCTGCATCCCCCTGCCCTACATCGAGAAAATACATCTCCATACTGCGTTTACTTACCACCGGTGGAGGTTTCCATTCACCCAGGCGTCCGCGATACTCTATCCGCTTAAAATCGCTGCCACTAGGTGCGGCTCCACTACGGGTATTAATCTCGTCTCCAAAGGTAAGCACATAGTGTTTTCGTTGTCCGCTGTTGCTAAAAAAGTAAAACTTGTGCGTTTTTTTGTTTAGAAACCGCGTCGCCATCTTGTCTCGTCCCAGGTTATTCGAAGGACAGTATAGCGAATTATTCTATGGCAAATATTTCGCTATAATATTGCTCTATTCGACACAGATCCTGAATTTATGCTGAAAACAAATCACCCCAAAATCTTACACCTCTCAGGTGTTGGTTTAACTCTGTTTTTTCTGGGCGCCTGTGATTCTAAAATTGAGCTGGTAGAAGCTTCAGGACTGGTGCGAATAGAAAACCAACTGGTAATTGTGAGTGATAACGAGGCAGGCGCACTGTTTCGGTACAGGCTTTCCGATTTGGATAATCACAATGATACCGGTGTTGTGCTGAAAACAATCTCGATTAACCCTGTAGATCATCAAACCTTTACAAGTTTTAATGCTTCGGATCTGGAAAGCGTGGACATACTTCCCAATGGAGAGATCATTGTTTTATCAGAGCAGACAAATGCCCTGTATACCAAAGACGGCATAGCCGCGCAGTACCCAGACAAACTGGCGGAAATAGCCGGTCGAGGTCTTGAGGGTCTGTCTGTTCACAGTAACGGTAAAATCGTTGTATTGTGGGAAGGCGGTTATTACTCGCTGCTTGGCATGAACAATGATATCAATTTGCCAAAAAAACCCAGATTCTGTATACACACTCTGCCAAAAACTACTGACATTTTGGTTTGTAAAGAGAACAACGCAATCAAAGACCTGGAAGTTCCTGCTCCACCGGATTCCAGTCAGTTTTTTCGCGCTCCTGATCTTGTATGGGACACCGATGGAGCTTCGTTTATCGTATTGTTGGCTTCGCTAAACGCCGCTAACTATTCATTCAGATATTTATGGCTGCAAAGGTTTTCGATTGAAGGAAGGCCAAGCGGCGCTCCGATCAATCTTTGTGACAAAGGTATGCTTCCCGGACAACTACGCGATGGGCCAGAAAGTAATATCGAGGGCCTGGCATGGTTTGACCCGGGCAATAGCCTGATAATGATTAACGACACCAACTCTATGGCAACCGCAGCCGTCCTCTCTATTAATCCCTGGCCACAAACAGACAATACGATTGCTTGCGACCAATAAACCTTTATTGAAATGCTGCCCGCTCGCACACCAGGCTATGCCAGCGCTTGATATTTTCTCCAACCATCAGATCCTGCCCAACATTTTTGGCGAAATCTAGGATGATTGCGAGCGTCATATCACAAATGCGGTATTGGTCACCGGTTATATACTGATTATTCGCCAGGTGCTGATCGAACAAAGTGGCAGATGCCAGTGCTGCTTCGACACTTACCTCACCCCATTCAGGGACACAGGTTTCTCTATCTTTGAAAAACCCCGTTATGTTGCGAAAACCCTGAGCCACAGGAATAAGCACATTTAACTCTACCCGTCGATTCCACATTTCGATTATGGCTCGCTCTTCTGCTGATTCACCGAACATATTGGGCTCTGGATGCAAACCCTCAAGATACAAACATATCGCCTGGCTTTCCGATAGAAAAGCGCCACTGTCCAGTTGCAGAACCGGTACCCGTCCAAAAGGGTTTTTATCTCGATAGGCCTCTGAAAGATTCTCCGCAGCGCGTAAATCTATTTCGGTTTTGGCAATATCCACCCCCTTTTCTTTCATGAAAACATTCACTCTACGTCCATTTGGGGATTGGCTCTGGGTATACAAATGCACTGATTTCTCCTTGGTTTGTACTAATGTTTTTAGCGCGCCTGGCGCATCTTGATTTCTGCTTCGGCTACGGCTCGATAACCGCGCATGGTAGTCTTGGCACGAGTAAGTCGCCACTTTGATGCATTGTCTGATATTTCGGCCTGCACTAGCGACAATCCTGCACGTGCTTTTGCCAAAGTTTGCTGAAGTGCGTCTTTTTGGTCTACATCTTCAGCACTTGCTTTAATCATCCCTTCCAGCTCACGAACGCGTCGCAGACGCTGTGCGAGATTTCGTCCGGCTTTTAATGCCTCCGGCTGATCGACAAAAAACAACAGGTGGGTGAGCCAGGATGCTGCATCAAACAATGCCGCCTGATTGGCCTTAACACTCCTGGCGGCGAACGCCATAAAGGCAATGGTTGCGTCGTCGGAACCACCGCGCTGAATTATTGAGTACACCCGATTAAAAGTATCCTCATCTACTGCATCAGGTAACTCATGCACCTTTATCACGGTAAGCAGCGTCTGAAAATAATTGCTCGGGTAATCTACCGCAGAGCGTTTACGAGGCGCTATGGTTTCGTCGGTACGAGGATACACCCCGCGATGTGCATCGATAGCATCTATTAATTCCTGGGACACTGGCCGACGCCGGCCTACTTTTCGATAAAATACCGATCCCGCTTCATCAATAATATATACGGCATGAATCGCCAGCTCTCTTGTATCCGGATTTTGTACGCCAAATGCCCGCACAACTTTTTGCTCAGGATCGCTGCCAAGCACGAAACTCAGACCCAGTCGCTTTTGCATGACTACTGAGGCTGCGGGCTCATCCACGGACAGAGCAATAACCGACACACCACGTGTCTTAAACCGGCCAATTTGATTCTGCAACTCCCCGAGTTGCACATTGCAAGCGGGTCACCAGTGGCCACGATAAAAGATGATGGCGACCGAGCCCTTATTGCGCAGCGTCTTCAGAGACGCTGTTCCACCGCCAACTTTCGGAATCTCAAAATCGGGAACTATGTCCCCGACGCCCAAAGCCTCAGGAGCATCCCGGCTAACACCGTATGTATTACTGCGAATATCCAGGGCTTGCGGGCTACCATTAGAAGGCTTGTAGCGTGGGTAGGCAGAACTTTCCACCGCCACTGCATGAACCTGAAACAAACACAAAAACAGAACTATCCAAGCGGGTTTCATGACAAATACCTATCCATTAATCTAGCTTACTTTATGTACAGCCTCAGCAATATTGTCCATTGCCTGGCGTATTGTCTGTCGGGAGGTACCCAAATTCATACGCATATGTCCTGGACCACCACGACCGTATTTGGTTCCCGGGTTGAGCTGTACACCGGCATATTCCACAAACCACTTTTCCATATAGTCCTCGACAGTCATCGTCTCACCACCCTGTCTGTTTTTACGGGCGGCTTTTTCTGCACCGCAAGCAGCAATCACTTTACTCACATCAAGCCAGCTCAGATAGGTTCCCTGTGCTTTGGTAACTTCCAACATTGGAATGTGCTTTTTTATGTAACTCTGAACAAAGGCGTGGTTTTCATCGAGATAAGGTAATAATTGTTCCAGATACTCCGTTCCGCCTTTATAAGCAGCCTCATTCGCTACAATGCCCAGCGCATTGATATCAGGGCGATGGTTGGACTTGACCCGCTCAAGGTATACAGCATTGGTAGAGAAGAAGTAGGCATTTTTCATAGCTGCCAGACTGAAAGTTTTGCTTAAGGCCTTAAAGCTTACGCTGTTGTCGACAACCTCTTTGTCAGGCAAGCCAGCAAAGGGGACATATTTTTCACCTGTGCGCACCAAATCGCAGTGCACCTCGTCTGAGAGCACCACTATCTTTCGCTCCAGGCACATGCGTCCCAGACGCAGCAGGTCTGCTTCAGACCAGACATTTCCCGTTGGGTTATGCGGATTACAAACAATCATCGCCTGAGTATCAGGCGTCATGCGCGACTCCAGGTCCTCCCAGTCAATTTCATAGCGCCCATTTCTATAGCGCATTTCACTTTCATTAACCTGGGTACGCGTATGCTCTATGTGATAGTAAAAGCCGCTGTATGCGGGGGTCTGCAAAAGCACTTTTCCACCCGGCTGCACAAAGGTTCTTAGTGCCGCAATTATGGCAGGGTAAATACCTGCAGAAATCACGATAGAACCCGGGTCCAGGGCATATCCGTGTCGATCCCGGTTCCAGTCAACTATAGCCTCCAGAAAAGAATCGGGGGTAATCATGTAGCCCCAGTTTTCATGTGCGCAGCGCTCAGACAACGCTTCGGCAATACAGGGAGCAGCCTGAAAATCCATGGTCGCTACACCCATACCAATCTTGAATTTTTTTGCTCCGTATTTTCTAACCTGATCATCCCATTTATAACACTGGGTGCCGAAGCGGTTGTAAGGTGTGTCGAAATCGAAGGTACCGTTTTTTAAAAAGGAGGATGCAGCAGAATTGTGTACTGTAGACATCTCTGCTGCGATACCAGCCGTCCCGGCAGCGCCAGCGACAGCGGTAAGGCCAGCACTCCTCAGAAAATTTCTGCGATTAAAACCCGTGCTAGTCGACATACTTACCCCCGATAATTATGTAATACCACTCTCGCCGAGAATATGCCCATGCCCACCAATATGCAAAGATATGCTCTTTTGCGACCCGCCCGTGCTACCGTTCGTAAGCTACCTTTCTGGACTGCCAACTTGAAATGAAAAACAAAATTACACGACGCGACTTTCTTAACGGTACCCAAATAGCGCTGGGCGCTTCGCTCCTTTCACCCTACAGCAGCATTTACGGCACTACACCCGGCAATTTTACGTTGGGGCCTGACTACTACCCACCCGCAAAAACCGGGCTTAGGGGCAGTCATGTTGGCTCATGGGAAACCATGCATGCACGGGTTTCTGGTGCAAGCTGGCCAAAAGCGAAACCCGAGGCATCCTACGACCTGGTAATTGTCGGTGGCGGAATAAGTGGCCTTGCATCTGCGCATTTTTATCGTAAAACACATGCCAATGCTCGAATTTTGGTATTGGACAATCACGATGATTTTGGCGGGCATGCAAAACGCAACGAATTCAGCATTAATGGTAAAACGCGTATTTCATATGGGGGAACCGAGTCCATTGATACACCTTCCTCCTATAGCAAGGTTGCCAAAGACCTGTTGATAGATATCGGTGTAGACGTGCAAAAATTTTATGACGCCTACCACCAAAACCTGTACAGCTCCATGGGTTTGGGCAAGGGCATCGTATTTGACAAGCTACACTACGGTAAGGAAAAACTGGTAGTGGGATATAACAAAATTCCATGGCAGGAATTTGCAGACCTGTCGCCTATGAATGATAAGGCAAAAAAAGATTTTGTTCGCCTGTGGACAGATAAACGCGATTATTTTCCAGATTTAAGTAACCAAGAAAAACTAACCACGCTTCAAACAATGAGCTACAACACCTTTCTTAGAGACGTGGTTAAAGTTGATCAACAGGTATTGGACTTTTTCGCACGCTGGGGAATGAGTTTCTGGTGTGTCGGCAGCGATGAGATTCCCGCCTCTGCCGTGCAGGGTTATGACGGTGGAATGCCTGGTTTAGACCATACTCTGGCGCGAGAGGGATCCCGCGGAGACGAGCCATACATCTTTCATTTTCCGGATGGTAATGCCTCTGTTGCACGCCTTCTTGTGCGGTCTCTCATTCCGGATGCTGTGCCGGGGTCCAGCATGGAGGACGTGGTAACGTCACGCGTCGATTACTCTAAACTGGACAATAACGGATCAAATATACAGATTCGCCTGAACAGCACGGCGGTAAATGTAGAACATACCAGCGATCAAAAAGCAGTCGACATCACGTATGTGCGAGATGGAAAAGAACATACTGTACGCGCCAACAATTGCATTATGGCTTGTTACAATAGTGCCATTCCCTATCTTTGTCCGGAGTTACCCAACAGACAAAAACAGGGACTTGCATACAACGTAAAAATACCACTCACCTATACCAAAGTACTCATTAAAAACTGGCGTGCCTTTGCCGACCTGGGTCTCGACTTTGTCTACTACACCAATGGGTTTTTCAAGCAGGTTGAGCTTGACTACCCGGTATCGCTTGGCAAATACAAATTTAACAAATCTCCAGACGATCCCATGGTATTGCACATGTGTTATGTACCCTACCTTAAGGACATTCAGGGTGCTGAACAGTGGCGAGCAGGAAGACGCATAATGTTGCAAACACCCTTTAGTACTTTTGAAGGTCATGTACGTAATCAACTGGACCAGGCACTCTCTGGTGCTGGATTTGACTCAGACAAGGACATACAGGCGATAACAGTAAACCGCTGGCCCCACGGCTACTCCTATGGGAGTCATCTTACCTGGGAACCTGAATACAAAAATGAGGCTGACAAACCCTGGGTAATAGGTCGTCAGGCATACGGGCGTATCAGAATCGCAAATTCCGACGCCGGTGCTTCAGCCGATACCAATACTGCTATTACACATGGGTATCGTGCTGTAACTGAAATTCTGGAACATAGTTAAGCACAGAATTACACAATATCCACAAGTGCATCCAGTCGAGCGCTTACATAAGGCCATTGTTCTGTGGGCGTACGTCCACAGCGAACAATCACCACATCCTTTTCAGGTACACACAAAATTTTCTGGCCATCGTAGCCACCACAGTTGAACCATGATGGTTTGTCTGCCCGCATCCACCAGTGTGCACCGTAACAGTATTCATCGTTATGAAAGGTAGGAGACCGTGCGTAATCCACCCAGCCCGGGGGCAGAATTTCCTGCCCGTCCCACACTCCGTTTCTTAAGTACAATTGCCCAAAACGTGCAAAATCTTTCGGGGTTGCCAACAAAAATGAAGAGCCTATAAAGGTTCCAGAGGTATCAAATTTTGGCGTGGCAGATCTAAAACCAATGGGTTCAAACAGTTCATCATTCATAAAACGCAGCATTCCAGAGGCACCATCACCAACCAGGTTCTTGAGAATTCTGCATATAATATTAGTCGTACCACTGGAATAGGACCAGAAAGCCCCCGGTTTATGTTCCAGCGCTTTGGCCGCAGCAAACGCACCGGTGTCATGGCGACCTTCAAACTGCAACATGGGAATAACATCTGATGCAACGCCATCCACATAGTCCTCCGCAAAGGCCAAACCACTGGACATGCGTAACAACTGATCCAGAGTAATTTCGGATCGAGCATCGTTTTTCCACTCTGGTACATCAGCTGGCGCGTAAATATCGAGCTTACCCTGTTTGACCAGAATGCCGACAAGCGCATGTGTAATACTCTTACCCATCGACCAGGAATATTGCAGATATACAGGGCTTGCCCCTCCCGCATACCGCTCATAAACCAGACGACCTTCTTTCACCACAAGTAAAGCATAAGTCACACCCTGTGCTTCGTTTAGATCAAATATTTCATCTGCAATGGTGTCGAACCCCGCAGCATTCACATCACCACGCGGCCAGGCAACGGTGCTCCAGGGTGTGTCCACCGCCTGCGCTGGTAAGTTAACCAGGTCTGATGTAATTGATTCGGGTCTTAGCATTTAAGGGCTCCTCAGGTTTGCCAAACACTATAGCAGATCTGAAGGCTGTTCCTTGACCGTGCGGCATCGTATCATTTACCTGCTAAGAGAACGGATACAGGCGAGCAACATGAACAAGCAGATGCCAGATAAAGGCAGGAACTGGGGCACCCTAAAGCAGGAGATGCTGGACCGGGGGTCAAAAGACGCCAAGTGGCGCGAGGGAAAAACTGCCGTTTATGTGTTTAATGCCGGGGACGACGTTCTGGATGTTCAAAAACAGGCATACACTATGTACATGTCCGAGAATGGACTGGGTCCCCTGGCATTCCCCTCTCTAAAGCAGATGGAGGAAGAAGTACTGGGCATGGCCTTAAACCTCCTGCATGGTGGTGAACAGTCCAGCGGGTGTATGACATCTGGCGGAACAGACTCCATTACCATGGCGATAAAAACTGCAAGAGACTATGCCAGAGCCAACAATAACCTGAAGGGTCAGGCAAATATTGTTGCGCCATTTTCAGCCCACCCTGCTTTTGATAAAGCCAGTATGCTGATGGACATAGAAATGCGACGCATACCGGTGGCGAACAATCTACTGGCAGATGTAGATACCATGGCACAAAACGTCGACGCCAACACCATTATGCTGGTAGGTTCTGCCCCCTGCTTCCCCTATGGTTTAACAGACCCTATTGAGGCGCTTGGAGCACTTGCGGTAAAACGGAAGGTCTGGTTGCATGTGGATGCCTGCGTTGGCGGTTATATAGCACCATTTGTACGAATGAACGGCGAAGATATAGCACCTTTCGATTTTCAGGTAGACGGTGTGCACTCCATGTCGGCGGACCTGCACAAATATGGTTACTGCGCAAAGGGTGCATCAACCGTATTGTTTCGCGATCACGCTTTGCAGGAGCACATGGCATTTGACTGTGCGAACTGGCCAGGGGGTAGAATGATTACCCCAACACTGGCCGGAACCAGACCGGGCGGGGCTATTTCAGCGGCCTGGGCGGTAATGAATTTTTTGGGAGAAGAAGGGTATCGCGCCAAACACAAACTGGTTACGGATGCGCGCAAGGTCATTGAGACCGGTGTTAAATCGCTGGGCTTTGAAATACTCGGCCAACCACAATTAGGTCTCGTAGCTTTTAGCCACCCCGACCTTGATGTATTTTCTATATACAAACAAATGTACAACAAGGGCTGGTTTACCAGTTTAACCACCCAGCCTAAAGCCCTCCACCTTATGCTGTCCCCCTTTCACGCCCAGGTGACAACCACATACCTCGACGATCTGGCAGACAGTGTGAAAATAGTACGCTCCGGCAATACAGACACCATCACCGAGGCGCGATACAGCTAAGCATGAAAATTCTACACATTCTGCTGCCTGGGATATTTTCTTTTATCGCGTTTACCAACAGCGCCGATACTTCTGCCCTGGTAATACATGTAGAAGCAGAAAACGGCGAAGTGCTGGAGTCTGATGCCTCAGACCTGGCGATAAATCCTGCGTCACTCGTAAAAGCCGCAACCTCTTTATGGGCAATTGAAAAGCTGGGTCCGACTTATCGCTTTGATACACACATTGGATACACCGGTAGTTGGAACAAAACAACCGCAGTGATCCATGGTGATTTAATAATACAGGGTTCCGGCGACCCGGACTTTCATATTGAAAACGCTTACCTGATTGCCGCCCGGCTTAATCAAATGGGAATCCGGGAAATTCAGGGTAATCTGTTGGTAAATGATACTTTCTGGATAGGTTGGGAAGGAGGCTCGGAAAAACGAGAGCATGATCCTTACAAACGTGCAAAAAATATGGCCACGCGATTGAAACGCGCTCTGGACCCCACTCTCTGGTGGAAAAGCAGTTTAAGGACCATAAAGAAATTCGAAACAAGACGCGGGTTTGCAGCGGTGCGTCGTCCCGTAATAACCGTCTCAGGCAGTACCGGCGTTGCCAATATAGATCTTGCTGTAAAGCCACTTCTGCGACACCGCTCCAACCCCCTGTTAAATATACTCAAACGCTTTAACGCATATTCAAATAACGATATCGAACGCCTGGGCGTCAATCTGGGAAGTGCAGATGAAATGACCCGCTGGTTGTCAAATCGCTGGGGTAAGCAGGGAGACGGGCTTAAGTTTGCCAGCCTCTCGGGGCTGGGAAGTAACCGCCTGTCTGCCCGCCAAATTGTTCACCTGTTAAATGACCTCGACATAAGTTCCACGGGTATTGGTATTACGCTGGACGAAGTATTACCTGTAACAGGTTGCGATCCGGGTACAGGTAAAAACTACCCAAAACTACACCACCTGCTTAAGGGCAATTTAAGGGCCAAAACCGGCTCCTTAAGATACACTGACGGTGGCGTATCCGTGTTGGCTGGAGTTATGCAATCTGCCCAGGGTCGGCGTACTTTTGCAGTGGTAAAACCAAACACCGGAATTCACATAAAAAGTGCCAGAGCCCAGCAGGAACAATGGGTAGTTGATTTGCTGGCGCGCTCGGGTGGTGCACAAACCAAACAATGTGGCAAAGCGCTGCTATTTTCCGACGCAAACATAGAGATCAGCACCTCATGATAGAAATGGGCAAACTCTGCAAACTTCGTGTTGAAAAACGCGTCGACTTTGGCGTTTATCTGGACGCCTACTCTCTTGGTGAAATTCTGTTACCCAACAAGTTTGTGCCCGATGATACTGAGCCTGACGATAGCATAGAGGTATTTTTGTACTTCGACTCCGAAGACCGCCCGGTGGCAACCACCCAAACACCTTTGGCAATGGTTGGGCAATTTGCTTATCTCAATGTTCTCGACACCAGCGAGTTTGGTGCGTTTCTGGACTGGGGCCTGGACAAGGATCTGTTGGTGCCCTTTGCAGAACAACACCGACCTATGGAAGTTGGACATTCCTACATAGTGTTTCTGTATATCGACGTAAAGGACCAGCGTATTGTCGCTTCTTCAAAAATTGACAAATTTCTGGATGATGAGAAACCACATTCTTTTGAAGCCCGCCAAGCGGTAGATATCATAGTTGCCAACAGCACCGAGCTGGGTTTTAAAGCCATTGTTAACCATAGCCACTGGGGCGTTCTCTATAAAAACGAAGTGTTTGAACGGCTGAGTTTTGGACAGTCGAAAAAAGCCTGGATTAAACAGGTGCGCGAAGACCGAAAGATCGATTTAACCCTGCAGGGTGGTAGAGACACACGGGACAAAAATGAACAGGCCATCGAAGACTACTTGCGCGCCCAAAATGGATTCGCTGCCGTACACGACAAATCCAGCCCCGAGCTAATCTCAAAAACCTTTGGCATCAGCAAGGGGGCGTTCAAAAAAACCATTGGCCGCCTGTATAAACAAAAACGCATCACCATTAGCAAAGAAGGTATTCGCCTGGTTGACCCTGCTTAAACAGCCCTGTTCTATTCCGATGCGCGACTTAAGTTCGTCAAAAACCCACTTGGTGTATTGAGTAAGCTCTGCACCTGTAATTCAGTAGCAGAAATCACTTTTAATCGCCACTTACCAACTCCGTTACCCAATGCGCCCATCAAACCAGCAGGCACGTTACCCAATTCAAGATCCTGGGCTGTTAGCTCTATGGCGGAGTTGGCAGCAATGATAAAGCTCAGCGTACCACCGGGTGCGTTTTCACCACTGTCATCAATACCACTAATTGTGACGCTGGCTATACCGTTGCTTGAGTTAACCAAACGCAGTGAACTGCGCTGATTTACATTGCTGGCCGGATTAAAAATAAGCACTTCATTTATGTTACCCAGCACCGGAGTTGTACGGCTTAAATTGGTTAAAAACCCGTCTGGAGTTCTGATCAAACTCATAACCTGAAGGGCCGTGTTTGCACTCACCGTTAAGCGCCAGCGCCCGGTTCCACTGCCTAACATACCCGTGAGCCCTTTGCCTGAATTGCCAGTCTCAAGGTCGCCTGCATTCATTTGTATAGACTGGTTGGCTGCCAGCATAAAGCTGATATCACCCAGCGGTGCTGCCAGACCAGAATCGTCCACCGCCGAAATAGTGACGCTGGAAGGCTGGGCTGAAGTATTAATGATGCGCAAAAAGGTCTGCTTTTCTGTCGCGGCTGCAGGGTTGCCAAAATAGATTATATGCAACCCGGCACCAGCCTCAGCAACCATACCGCTCAAATTGGTTAAAAAACCGTCCGGGGTTCTGATCAGGCTCATCACTTCCAGCGCGAGCACCGACGAGATATTTAAGCGCCATTTTCCAGTACCATCTCCCAGGCTGCCAGTCAGGCCTTTATTTTCATTCCCCAGCTCCAGATCCTGGGCATTCAACTGCTTGGACTCAAAAGCTGCCAGCTCAAAGGTTATGGTGTTACTGGCAATACCAGCATCATCCACTGCGCTTATACTTACGGTACCGGCAACATCCGCGGTGTTAACAATGCGTAAAAATGTTTGCTGATTAACATTGCTTGCAGGGTTGGCAAAAAAGGCCAGGTTATCATCGCCCGATATTAGAACCGTATCGTTCACACTGGTAAGAAAGCCATCAGGCGTTCTAATAAGACTCATTACCTGTATCGCATTACTGGAGCGTATCTGAAGCTGCCACTTGCCCTGCCCGTCACAAAAATTACTGGTAAGACCTTTACTGATACTTCCTGCTTCCAGTTCCTGCGCGTTAATTTGTTTGGACGCCTGCGCTGCAAGCGTAAAGCTAATGGGTGGGCGTTTACTACGGTTGCCTGCATCATCTATTGCGTACAGCTCAATATCCGTACTCGTATCATTCGGGTTAATAAAGCGTAAAAAAGTCTGCTGGGTAACGTTACTTGCCGGATTGGCAAAGTACAGCCGACTCTCGAAAAGTAACAGAGAGTCAACAGGCTGGGGTGGAACTACGTCTGTTCCCAGGCAGGCTTCAACACTGGCAGCATTGTTAGGATCGGTGCTGAAGAAAAACTCCTGTACATTGGTAGCACCGTCATTGTCTGCATCAGTGTCTGCATCCGAATCATTCAGCGGATCAAAACCGTTAGCATTCTCGAACACATCGGGCATGCCGTCTCCGTCATCGTCTGTATCTGCGTTGTTTCCGGTACCATCACGGTCACTATCCAGGGTCTCGGTTTCATCCAAAGGAAAAGCGTCTTCATCGTCCGTTACACCATCATCATCATCATCATCGTCTTCATTGTTGCCAATACCATCCAAATCAGTATCAATTGATTCGTTATTGTCCAGCGGAAATGCGTCGTCCACATCTGCCACACCGTCCCCATCGTCGTCGGTATCCGCATTATTGCCAATACCATCTCCATCGGTATCCAGTGTTTCATTTTCATCCAGGGGGAAAGCATCGTCTTCGTCGAGAACTCCATCATTATCGTCATCGAGGTCTATATCGTCAGGCAAGCCATCACCATCTGTATCGGGTGGTGTACTGGCGCTTACCTGTATATTTACAAAGTTCTCCAGCGTAAAGTTTCCACCCGAAAAATTTATCACCGGCAAGTTATCGAACGGGGAACCAACATTTACGATGTCTAATCCCGCAATGGCATCAACCACATCCATACCATTGCCTAACACACGGCCAAAAACCGTAAATCCTTCATTCTGGTTGTCGAGGTTTCCCGAGTTATCCGCAAGGTTTACAAACCATTGGCTGGTAGCACTGTTGGGGTCGCTACCCAGTTTGGCCATGGCCATAGTGCCCCGGGTATTGGAAATGCTAAATTCATTGATTACTGGAGGATCAGTGTCTATTGGAGGGGCCGTGCCTGTTGCCGGGTCGAAGAAGAACCCACCACCCTGTACGATAAATCCTGGAACACTACGATGCAGAAAAGTACCGTTATAGTCCCCCCGATTCACGTAGTTTAAAAAATTGGCAACAGTCGCCGGAGCTGCACCCGCTAACATCTCAACCTCAAAGGAACCCAGGGGCGTCTGGATAGTAACCACCGTGGCATCGTCGGCGCTAATAGTGGTGCAGAGACAAAACAATGCCAATAAAAGTATACGTTTCAAAGGGATAGATCCTTTCAATTTGATTGTTCGGAAGCAGCGCGAACTTTCTGGCAGCTATTATCGTTTGTTGTCACTTTCCGAGTTAATTTGGACCGTAGTTAGTAACTTTCGTTCTTACAGATTAACCACTCCCACGGTACATCCCACTGCGAATATGGGAATGGGCCGGTAATGCCATATCTCAGCAGAGCATCCTTCGGTTGCTCCGGACACTGCAATAAAGGTGCGAATCTCAAACCCGCCCTGGCCACCTTCCAAATAGGTTTCTTCATCAGTGTACGACACCAGTTTGTCGCGGTCGTTTCTACACCAGCGATCCAGAAATTCCCGATCCCAGGGCTCATTTATTTTTCCCGAATCTGGTGTAGCTGGCCAGTGCGATATGCCTCCGGTACCTACCAATGCAATACGCTCGGGAACAGAATCACAGGCACGGCGCAGAGATTTGCCAAATTCCCAGGCCCGATGCAGCGGAGTAAGCGGTGGACCCTGACAGTTAATATTTACCGGGATAACGTCGAGATCATACCGGGGCGTTAAAAAATGCAGAGGCACTGAAATACCGTGGTCAAACTTCCACTCCTCGGCATAGGCTACATCGCTAGTGTTTAGCGTTTTTTCAATGATACGCCGGGACAGATCCACGTTGCCTGGTACTTTGGTACGTTGAATACCCAACCAGTCTGGATCTTCAATGGGTCCTTCGTATTCCTCACCCATACCAATACTGTAGGCAGGCATATTGTTCATGAAAAAATTAGCAAAATGTTCGGCCGCAATAACGATAAGCGCATCCGGCTTACTTGCTTCAAGAGACTCACGCATACGATCAAGGCCAACATAAAACTCATCTTTCACAGCCGGCTCTGCCATGTGCGCCCTGCCAGTAATTCCCGGCGCGTGACTACAAACTCCTGCAAATACCAGACTCATCAAATTGCTC
>Ga0256847_1000493_pt1 | contig 24926 bp, 22 predicted proteins | sample TeddybearmetaG_FD_189099 | JGI IMG/M metagenome (GOLD analysis project Ga0256847, IMG submission 189099) | Hydrothermal vent microbial communities from East Pacific Rise, Pacific Ocean - Teddybear | ecosystem: Environmental > Aquatic > Marine > Hydrothermal vents | place: Pacific Ocean: East... | reverse complement strand
TTGAGTCAGAACGCAAAGTGGAGGCTTTCCTAACGCATTTAGCGGTACAAGGGAACGTCGCAGCGACAACACAAAATCAAGCCTTTAATGCTTTGATCTTTGCGTATAAGAAAATACTGAAGCAGCCCTTGGAAAACGTGGATGCAGTGCGAACGCGTAAAGAACCCCGAATTCCCGTGGTACTCACACGGGAGGAGGTTAAAAAGTCGTTGGCGCTGATTGATGGGTCGCCGGAATTACCGGTCAAATTGTTGTATGGCTGTGGTTTGCGCATCACCGAAGCAGTGCGTTTGCGTATACAAGATATTGATTTCGGCTGTCGACAAATTACGGTACGCGATGGTAAAGGCCAAAAAAATCGGGTGACACCCTTGCCAAAGCATGTGATCCCACTGCTGCAAAATCATTTGGAGAAGGTTAAGGCGATTCATGAGCAGGATTTGACAGACGGTTTTGGTGCTGTGTATTTACCTTTTGTGTTAGCCCGAAAATACCCCGATGCAGAACGAGAATGGGGTTGGCAGTATGTTTTTCCCAGTCGATGTCGTTCCGTAGATCCGCGTAGTGGCATCTCTCGGCGACATCATCTGGATCAGTCGGTGATTAATAAGGCGATTAAAGCGACGGCAAAAAAAATTGGTATCACCAAAACAGTCAGTGCTCATACCTATCGACACAGTTTTGCCACGCACTTGTTACAACGTGGAACGGATATCCGCACAATACAATCGCTTCTGGGTCATAAGGACTTGGGTACGACGATGATTTATACCCATGTCCTAAAATTGGGGGGTGAAGGTGTCACCAGTCCACTAGATGATCTGTGACAGTGGGTTTATAAGGCTACGCGTGATAAGCGTCATGTATCATCGAGCGGTCAAGATAGTTGTCGCGAACCAGTCAAGGTCATTGTCGCCTAACAGGGCCGGTACGGCTATAAAGGCGTCATCCAGCAGCAAGATATTTTCTATGCAACTGTTGAGTATTTCCGGCCGGGCTTGTCCAATAAACGGTTAAGATTGTGGCTTCTGGCTGCGCTGGAATCATAATCTAACCTGATTCGTTAGAAATGTGGTCGGAATATCCAATTGGGGGTGTCTGCTGAGTGGCCTGTGCCAGCAGATTTTTGAAAATGTCGTATACTTTCTTTGATAAATTGCTGATCAACTAATGAAGGTCTCAGTGTTATGTCAAAGTGGTTCTGCCTCTTTAGCTTGTTATGTTATGCCCCATTCGGCATGGCCGCGTCTAAGCTGGAGGCCAATATCAAAGTGCAACAGAATATTCAGCACGAGCGCGCGACGTCACAAACCAAAATAGATGATATCAGTGCGCAGTCGACCCTTTTATTACAAGAATATCGACAAGTGTTAGATGAGTTGCAAACCCTGAATGTGTATAACGGCCAATTAAAAAAATTAGTCAAATCACAAGAAACGCAAAAAGTTAAACGCCGAAGTCAGTTGGATGGTATTGAACATACCGAGCAGTCCATTGTGCCGCTGATGTTGAATATGATTACAACGTTAGAACGCTTTATCGGCTTGGATATGCCGTTTTTATCGACTGAACGCCTGCAACGCTTGCAAACGTTAAAACAGGTGATGGATTTGGCGGATGTGAATACCGCAGAAAAATACCGACAGATTTTAGAGGCGTTTTTGGTGGAGATGGATTATGGCAAAACCATCGAAACGTATCAGGCAAAAAATCCAGAAAAGGCAACCGCCGTGGTTGATTTTTTACGCATCGGTCGGTTGGCACTGTTTTACCAAACCTTGGATGGTCAACATAGTTTTGTGTGGTCGCAAGCGAATCAGCGCTTTGACGCGCTACCAAGGCGTTTTAAGCCGTCCCTTGACCGAGGTTTTCGGATCGCACGTAAGCAGGCGGCGCCTGAGTTTTTAACGTTACCTATGCCCGCACCGGAGCAGCCATGATGATGTGTTTACGCAGCCCTTTCTGGGCGCGCTGTGTTGTGACCGGGTTTGTTGTTGGCATGGCGGTGTTGGGGCCGGCTCAAGCCGATGCCAATAGTTTGGATGCGTTGCTGAAAGAAGTGAAACAGGCGCGCCATCAAGCATCTGCGGAAAATACAGCGCGGGAAGTGGTGTTTAAACAGCAGTTAGATCAGCGACAAGCGTTGTTAACAAAAGCCAAGGCGGATTTGGCGCAACAAAAAAAACGTTCCGTTACGTTAAAGGCCACGATTAAGGCGAATGAGCAGGCTTTATTTGAGATCGAAAAAGACATTCGTGAGAAAGGGGCGACGTTAGGTGAGTTGTTTGGTGTGGTGCGGCAAATCTCAGGAGAGGTGCATGCGGCGTTTAAACATTCGATTGTTTCTGCGGAATATCCAGACCGATCCGCTTTTCTAAAAACATTGTCAGATAGCCAGTCATTGCCGTCGATGGAGGATTTGCAGCAGTTGTGGTTTCTGATGCAACAGCAGATGACGGTGTCGGGTAAAGTCAGCCGATTTACCCGGACTGTGATTATGGCCGGGGGGGAGGAGCAAGAAAAGACCGTGGTGCGTGTGGGTGAGTTTAATGTCATTTCAGAGGGGGCTTATTTACAGTTTTTGCCGAAAACACGCCAATTGGTTGAGCTTAATCGTCAACCCCCTGAGTTGTTTTTGGGTATGGCTGAGACTTTGGGGCAAGCGCAGGATGGCTTGCATGCGTTTGCGTTAGACCCTTCCCGAGGTACGTTATTGTCGTTATTAACCCAAATCCCGAATTTAGAAGAGCGCGTGCATCAGGGTGGTCTGATTGGGTATGTGATTTTGGGCATTGGTGTGTTGGCGCTGTTGGTGAGTTTAGAGCGTTATATTTATTTGGGCGTGGTTGGGTTCAAGATTCGGCGGCAGAAAAAACGTGCACAAGTCTCATCTAAAAATCCGTTAGGGCGGATTTTACAAACCTATGATGAGCGTGGGCAACAGGATGTTGAAATGCTTAGTTTGAAGCTAGATGAAGCGATTTTGAGAGAAACGCCCCGGTTAGAACGACGCTTGGTGTTGTTGGGGATATTTGCCACCATTTGCCCGTTGCTGGGCTTGTTAGGCACGGTGACGGGGATGATTGAGACGTTTCAATCCATTGCGATTTTTGGGACTGGAGATCCAAAGCTGATGTCCAGTGGCATTTCTCAAGCGTTGGTGACAACCGGTTTGGGGCTGATTGTTGCGGTACCGGTGATTTTGTTGCATGGTTTTTTGCAGGGTAAGAGTAATCGATTGATCCAGGTGTTAGATGAGGAAAGTGCTGGGTTGATTGCGCAGTTTGCTGAGAAAAAAAAGGCCAAGACAGTATCCGAAACGTGATATAGCTTTGGCTGTGTTTGCAAAAGCTTTCATTGTCTGACAACGACTTTTCTAAAGTCGTCTATACTTCTTTGTACTCTAACCGAACAGCCGAAAATTTAACCAAAAAGGTGGATAGGTTTTTGTATTATTTTTTATAACTATATTGTTATATTTAATATGAATTGATATTCACCTTGCTGGTGAAATAGTGATAATAAAAAAACGGGGAAAAAAATGAAAGCTAAGTTGTTGAAATGTTTGTCCTTGGGGGTACTGGCATCTGCATCAGTGGCCACAGCATTCGCAGATGTCAAAATATATGGCCAAGTACATGTTGCTTATGTTGTTGATGATTTAGATGGACAAAGTGCAGAGCAAGGGATTGATGATACGGCTGCACGTTCACGTATTGGGTTTAAGGCGGTAGAAAAATTAGGCAATGGATTAACGGCTCTGGCTTTGTTGGAGTTTAAAGTTGATCCAACCTCGGATGGAAATGGGCTCAATAATCGCCAATTATGGGTGGGTATGAAGCACAAAAAATGGGGTTTTCTCGCCCTGGGTTCTTTTCATTCGCCATATAAATTGGCGGGCGTTAAACTGGATCCGTTTAATACCACTGCGTTACAAGCGCGAGGTAACGGTGCTATGACAACGGGAAGAGGCGGTACTCAGAACGTTAACCAGCAGGCGATTAATGGCATCGTTGGGCATGAAGGGTTTGTGCAAAGTGCGATTATGTACAAATCACCGACGTGGTCTGGCGTGCGCTTTGAAGCGATTATCTCTCCTGATGAGAAACGTCGTGGTGTTGTTGATGGCGACGGTAATGATGGGGATGATAATGATTACGGCGCGGCTATCCACTTTAAGCAAGGGCCAGTTTGGGCGTTTGCTGCGTATGGCCAAAATAACAACCAAGTGTTGGACACCGAGTCTGCCTTTAAAATTGGCGGTAAAGTCTCGTTAGGGCGGCATACCGTGGCTGGCCAGTATGAGTGGGTGACCAATGCGGCAGCGTTAGGCGGCGGTGTGTCTTATAACCGCGTGTCTGATTTCTCTGGCATTACACCGGGTGAAGATGGCGATGTTTGGTTTTTAAGTTACAAATTTAAAGCCGGCAGCAATGATTTTATTGCCCAATTTGGTAAAACCGATACTGATGGTGGCGGTGATGCGAGCCAAGAATCCGAGTACTTAGCTTTGGGAATAATTCATCACTTTAGTAAAAAAACACGAATCTATGCGGGTTACTCTGAGTCAGATGGTGACAGTAGTAATGCAGACCGTGAAGTGGTTGCGATTGGCTTGAGAAAAGATTTCTAATTTTTGTCTTGATCTGGACGCATGAGGGGGGTTCTTGAGAGATTGAGAACCCCCCTTTTTTTTCGCGAAGTGATACCGCATGATTGGCCGCTTGCGCTGGGCCTACGCAGGAAGCCAGCAGAGTTTGAAATATGTTGTATACTTTTTTGATAACGTAGTGATTAACTGATGTAGAGGCGATGTGATTGCCATGTTAAACCTGGATATATTTCCTCAGCAATACCTTCAGATCATAGAAGGTTTTTTGGGTTTTATGGGCACTGGCGGCACGGTCTTGTGGTTAATTTTGTTGCTGAATATTGCCTTGTGGACGTTGATTTTGGAACGCACCTGGTTTTTTTTTCTCGTCCATCCCCGGCAAGTTCAGTGCGCGATGACAGATTGGGCGCGGCGAGAGGATCACCATTCGTGGTATGCCCACCGCATACGCGAGATGATTATTGCTCAAATGCATGGCCAGATGATGCATCACTTAATTATGATTCGCACCTTTGTTGAGCTGTTACCGGTGATGGGGTTGTTGGGGACGGTGGTCGGTATGATCGAAACGTTTGAGGTGTTGACGTTATATGGTACGGGTAATGCTCGGGCTTTGGCGAGTAGTATTTCATTGGCTTTGGTGACGACTTTGGCGGGCTTGGTTGCGGCCATTCCTGGGTTATTTGTCAGCGGTTTGTTGCAACGCCGAGCTGAACAAGAAAAACAACGCATTACTGATCAGTTGAGTATTCGAGCCTTATGAGAAGACGTCATGTGCAAAATACACAGGGTAACGCCGGTGACATTAATTTAACGCCGATGATTGATATGGTCTTTATTTTGTTGATTTTTTTCATCGTGACCACGTCTTTCGTCAAGGAGACCGGGGTTGAAATTGACCGACCTTCCGCGCAGACGGCGGAACGTAAAGAACAAGGCAATATTTTGATTGCCATTACTGCGGTGGGGGAAATTTGGATTGATCAGCGGCGTATTGAACCGCAGGCCGTGCGCGCCAATATTGAACGTTTGCGGGCGCAAAATCCAGAAGGGTCTGTGATTATTCAGGCGGATAAACAGTCTGCCACGGGTGTGTTGGTAAACGTGATTGACCAGGTTCGTTTGGCCGGTATTAGCAATATTGCTTTGGCGGCGACACAACCGTAGGGAGTGCTGTTTATGCTGTCGTTGCGTTATGGTTTGGCGTTGGGGTTGAGTGGGTGCTTCAGTGTGTTGTTGTTTTATTCGATGCAACAAATGTTGGTGTTTGACCAAATGCTGGTGAAACCTAGCGAAGCAACCCAGGGCTTGGATTTTGTGCGTTTGCTGAAAGCGCCCAAGGTTTTACAGAAAAAGCGCGTGACCCCTTTGCCGAAAAAACCCCCACCGCCGAAGAAAAAACCCCCACCTCCGAAGTTGCAAACCGTACAAGCGAAGATTCCCCAAGTGCAGCGTATTGCGTTACGTTCACCGCGCTTTAAAACGAAAATTAATTTAGATGATGCGTTGTTTTTAGGCGATTTTAAAGCCGCACCGGTTGCGTCATTGTCCCCGGTGGCCCCGCTTGATGTGTCATTTCAAGTGGATGAAGAGGTGGTGCCGTTGGTGCGTATTCAGGCTAAATACCCCCGCAAAGCCGCACGTTTGGGCATTGATGGCTGGGTCAAGCTGGAAATCGTGATTAATCAACGGGGGACGGTGGATAAAGCCACGGTGATTGATGCGTTGCCGAGGCGTATATTTAATGCCTCGGCATTACGGGCGATTAAACGCTGGCGTTTTCGGCCAAAAATTCTGAATGGCCAAGCGGTTTCGCGCACGGCAACACAAACCATTGAATTTAAGTTGAGTAAATAATGACCAATCGATGTAATTGGGTTTGGCTCGTGTTGCTGATGGGCTGCGTGAGCGTTTGTCAGCTTGCTGGTGCGGCAGGGACGTTGAGTGAACGCAATTATAAAAAGTTGCAGGCCATTCATAAGCTCATCAGTCAGGATAAGTTCAGCCAAGCGCAGACAGCGCTGAACCAGGTGTTGGCGAAAAAACAGGATGGGTATACGCAAGCGTTGTTTTTGCAAACTTCCGCCCAGGTTGCGATCAGCCGGTCACAGTATGCTCAAGCCATTAAACATTTGGTGCGTGCGTTGTCTTTGAAGGCGTTACCGGCTTTTGTGGAAAAAAATATTCTGTATAACTTGGCGCAATTGAGTGTGCAACAAGGGCAGGATAAACAGGGTTTGAAGTATTTGAAACGTTGGTTGTTAAAACAGAAAAAACTCAGCCCACAGCAACACATTTTTGCCGCTTCTGTGTTTGGCCAACAGCGGCAGTATAAGTCAGCGATTAAACATGTGCAGCGTGCGATAGCTGCGGTTAAACAACCGCAAGAAGCGTGGTATCAGTTATTGGTGTCGTTTTATTTAGAGCAGAAACGGTATAAAAAAGCGATTCCCATCTATCATAAATTGGTGCGGCGTTATCCTAAAAAATCCGCCTATTGGCAGCAATTGTCGGGCTTATATTTGCAAACGCGACAAAAACAGCAGGCACTGGCGGTGTTAACCTTGGCTTATCGACAAGGCATGATCAAAAAACAAAATAATTTGTTGCGTTTATTTAATTTGTATTTGTATGTGAATAATCCTTATGATGCTGGGTTGTTGTTGCAAGCTGAGCTGAGCCGCAAACGCATCAAACCCAGTGCCAAACATTGGCAAAAATTGGCCGATAGTTGGATTTTGGCGAAAGAGTATGCCAAAGGTATTGCGGCGTTAAAACAAGCGGCGGTGTTATCAACCTCGGATGGGGCGTTGGATGTTCGGATTGCCCGTTTGCAGATTGAGCAAGGCCGTTGGCATTTGGCTTATGAGGCTTTGGGGCGTGGTTTGAAAAAAGGTGTGAAGCATGCCGGGGAAGCGCATTTACTGCGCGGTATTGCGGCCTATTATGATCACCGCGTACCACAGGCGCGCCGAGCTTTGCAAAAAGCCAAGCAAGATCAAGCCGTGCGTAAGCGCGCAACAGCGTGGTTACAGCAGCTAGAGTGATGCGAATCGTGCCACACAAAATGGTCTATACTTAATGCATGTTTGTGCTGCCCAGTGTTCTGTCCAGCGTTCTATTGATGTGTTGCCTCTTTTTTAAGTTAGGTTAATATGAATTTTGCAAATAAGAATATTCTCCTGGTTGATGACGAAAAAAACTTTCGGGATAGCATGCGTTTCTATTTGGAAGATTTTGATTACAACATCCTGGAAGCAGAAAATGGGCGTATTGGGACGGAAAAAATTACCCGGTTAAAACCCGATTTGGTGCTGATTGATCTGTATATGCCCGAAATGAGTGGTTTGGATGTGTTGGCTTGGGTGAAAGAAAATGCACCTGAGACGCCCATCATTATTATTTCTGGCACCGGTGTGATTCATGATGTTGCTGAGGCATTGCGCTTAGGCGCATGGGATTATTTGTTTAAACCCATCGAGGATTTATCGGTATTGGGCCATGCGGTGCACAAGGCGTTTGAGCGCGCAGCGTTTATTGAAGATACCAAAAATTATCAAGCCCATTTAGAAGCAGAAGTCGAAAAACGCACCGATGCACTCAAACAAGTGAATAAAAAGTTGTTGCAAAAACAACTGTGTATTGAGCGTGCTGCCGCAGAAGAACAAACCATTGGCCATTTATTGGGGCTGTCTTTACAGTCCAAAGATGAAGGCGATTTTCTGAGCCAAGCCTTGGGCATGTTACTGAAAGAGATCCCTTGGTTTAGCCATAGCCAACAAGCCGCGTTGTTTTCAAATTCGAGTGATGACCCATCACAAAAATCCTTGTTGGAGTTGACCGAGTGGCGGCAGTTAACCGACGCACAACATGCAATTTGTTTGTCTCCGGCGTTTGCCGAGGCGCTGTTGCAGTTGGCCGAAGGTGCAACAAAAAAGGATGAGCAGCAGGATAGCGCGCTAGGGTATTATTATATTCCTATTTATGTGCAACATGCGATTTCAGCCGTGATTGTTTTGTATTTGTCTCCTGGCTATCAACCTTCTGCGCTAGATACGGCTTTTTTACGCCGGATTTCACATGTGCTGAGTATGGGCAGTGCGAAGTATGATGCGGAAAAGAAAATTCAATATTTGGCTTATCATGATGCGCTGACGGGGTTACCCAATCGCTGTTTGTTATTAGAGCAGTTACATCAAGAGATTCAGGTGTCGACCAAAAATGATTGGCATGGGGCGTTATTGTTTATCGATATTGATCGCTTTAAAAACCTGAATGATGCGTTAGGGCATATTTTGGGCGATGAGTTACTCAAGCAAGTGGGCGTGCGTTTAAAACGTTTGATGCGTGTGAGTGATTTGGTGGCGCGTTTGGGCGGCGATGAGTTTGTGGTGTTATTGATTGAACGTGGGCAAACCGAAGAAGCCGCGATTTTTCAGGCGCAAACCATTGCGGAAAAGATTCGCACGGTTGTGTCCGAGCCTTATCAGTTGCAGGGGTATGATTATTATGTCACTTCCAGTATTGGTATTAGTTTGTTCCCAACCGGGGAAGATGATAGCACCGATTTATTGAAGCATGCCGATACCGCGATGTACCGAGCGAAAGCCGAGGGTGGGGATACCAGCCAGTTTTACCAGCCTTCCATGCAGAAAGTCGCGGATCAACGCTTGAATTTGGAGAAAGATTTAAGGAATGCATTAGAAAACAACGAAATGGAGCTGTATTACCAGCCTCAGGTTGTGATTGATAGTGGGCTGATTATTGGGGCTGAGGCATTGTTACGTTGGAATCAGGCCGTGCGGGGTTGGGTTTCTCCGGTTGAGTTTATTCCGGTTGCGGAAGAAACCGGGTTGATTCTGGATATTGGCGAGTTTGTGTTGCGCTCGACCATCGAAAAAATCAAGTACTGGTATGACGAAGGGTTATTGGACAAATTTAATAATGTTGCGGCCAATGTGAGTCCGTTGCAGTTTCGACAAGCAAATTTTGTTGAGTTAGTGACGCAGATTTTGGATGAGGTGGGCTTGCCACCAGCGTATTTAAAATTAGAAATCACAGAAAGTACGGTGATTGATAATGTTGAAGACATTATTCGAAAAATGCATGAATTGAAAGCCATCGGTGTGCATTTTTCTATGGATGATTTTGGTACTGGGTATTCGTCGTTGAGTTATTTGCGGCGCTTACCGTTGGATCAATTGAAGATTGACCGTTCTTTTGTGCATGATATTTTGACCGATGCGAATGATGCCGCCATCGTTGAAACGATTATTTCTATGGGCCACCATTTGGGCTTAGATGTGATTGCCGAAGGGGTTGAAACCGAGTTAGAGTTAGAATTTTTGCTGGCACATGGGTGTAATGCGTATCAAGGTTATTATTTTAGCCGCCCGGTGCCTTCTAAAGAATTTGAAGCTTTGATTCGGCGTCAAAATGGAGAGGCTGAGCAAGTGAGTCGCGCGTAATGAATGGTAAACGCGTGATCGTGATTGATGATGATCGGGATATTTGGAATGCCTATAAAGCGGTTTTAGCGCCGGATGTGGATTTGCAGACGCCAGGTAACCAGATTACCCAGTTTTTGTTGGATCCGGGCACGGTGGAGGCGCTTGCGAAACCAGAGTATGACTTGTGTTATGCCCCTCAGGGCATGGATGGTTTCGAAAAAGTCAAAGAAGAGTTGGCCAAAGGCGATCCGTTTTCCGTGGCTTTTATTGATATTCGCATGCCACCTGGGTGGGATGGTGTGAAGACCGCAACAGAAATTCGCAAGATTGATACAAACATCGAAATTGTGATTGTGACGGCGTTTTCTGATTTATCGCGGCGAGAGATTGTGCAGAGTATTGGCACGCCCGATAAATTATTGTATTTAAGAAAACCGTTTGATGCGGATGAGTTAGGCCAGGTGGCGTTATCCCTGACTGAAAAATCGACGATGGCGGCTCAAGAGCGCCTGCAACAAGAAAAAATTAAGACGTTATTGGTTGAACTTCAAAAAACAAAAGATTATTTGGATAGTATGATTGGCTCGATGCCGTCGATTTTGGTGGGGGTTCAGCATACGGGCGAAGTCACGCAGTGGAATCGACAGGCAGAAAAAATCACCGGTATCGGCCTTGAGCAGGCCAAAATGCAAAACATTGGCTCACTTTTTCCGCAGTTATCTGAGATTAATCAGTATGTTGCTCAGGCGATTGAAGGTGATGCGGTGCAGCATCAAGAAAAAGTCATGGTGGATTTTGGCGCAGGTATGGCGTTGATTGATATCACGGTGTATCCGTTATTGACGGAAGATTTGAAAGGCGCGGTGATTCGCATTGATGATGTTTCCGAGCGTGCGCGGATGGAAGAAATTATGATCCAATCGGACAAAATGCAATCGGTGGGTGGTTTGGCGGCGGGGATGGCGCATGAAATCAATACGCCGTTAGGCAGCATTATTCAGAATACACAAATTATGGCGAACCGCTTATCTTTAGAGTTGAATAAAAATCGGCAGCAAGCGCTGGAGTGTGGCACCGATATTGAAACCATTCGTGACTATATGGAGCGGCGTGGGTTTTTTCAATTGTTGGAAGGTGTGCGTGATGCCGGTAGCCGAACGTCCAAAATTGTCAAAAGTATGCTGAGTTTTAGTCGCCGTAGCAGTGCCATGGCGGAGTACCAAATCCCTGAAATTTTGGATGAAGCGGTTGATTTGGCGATGAGCGATTATGACTTGAAAAAGCATTATCGGTTTCGGGATTTTGAGATTGTTCGAGACTATGATGATGGCGCGCGCCCGGTGATGTGTGAAAAAACCAAAATTGAACAAGTTGTGCTGAATTTGTTGAAAAATGCGGCACATGCGATGGCCGATAGACCGTCAGAGCATCGCCCGCGCATTGTGATGCGGATTCAGTACGAAGCCGAGATGGTGAGGATCGAAATAGCCGATAATGGGCCAGGTATTGGGCAGGAGATTATCAAGCGTATTTTTGAACCGTTTTTTACCACCAAGGAGATTGGGTTAGGCACGGGGTTAGGCTTGTCTTTGACGTATTTTATTATCGTTGAAAATCATAAAGGTAAGATACGGGTGAAATCAGAATTGGGTGAGGGCACGACCTTTATTATTCAAATGCCCTATGTACGCTCAGATGCGGATGCACAGATGGATAATATGGGTAAGACGATACCGAAAGTGAGACACGTATGAGTGATACGGCTAAACTTGAATCTGAATTGGCCGATGTGCGTAAGGCTTTGGTGCAAGCAGAATCTATGCTGGTGGATCAAGCGCATGAGTCGGGTATTGCGGAAATGGCGGTTGGGGTGCTGCATAATATCGGTAATGCGATTACGCCCGCGAAAGTGGGGACGTCCATTTTGTTGAAAAATTTGACGGAAAGCCCGTTACGCAATCATTTGGCAACGGCGTTAGCACCGTTACAAAGTGTGTTGGAACACAGCGATTTGTCAGAATCCGATAAGCGTCGTTATACTTCGATTTTGACCTTGTTACCGGATAGCATTCGAGATGAGTATGATCGGACGATTGCTGAAATTAATAAAATTCGAGATAAGCAAGAGCATGTAGAGAGCATTATTAGCTTGCAAATGAAATACGCGCACATGGTCGGTAGTGAACGCCAGGTGAGTTTGAGCCGAATGGCGGATGATGCGGTGAGCATGTTAGAAGAGTCTTTGCGTAAACGGAATATTCGGATTGAAAGAGAGTTTGGTGCGATTCCAGAGGTGCGTGCCGAAGAATCAAAATTATTACAAATTTTGGTGAATTTGATTAAAAATGCTTATGAGTCGATGGATCAAAACACAGCCGACAAAATTTTGACCTTAAAAACATTTATGGATGAAGACAAAAAGCTTATTCGTTTGTCGATTAAAGATAACGGCATGGGATTTCCTGAGTCGGCTCGGGATAAATTATTTGTGTATGGTTATACCTCGAAAAGCCGGGGTTCAGGTTTTGGTTTGCATTGTAGTATGACGTATTTAAAAGGGCATAAAGGCATGATCACCGCACACAGTGATGGGCCGGGAAAAGGGGCTGAATTCATCATTTCATTACCTTTAGAGAATAAGGCGAAAGTATAATGGGGTATAATAACCGTATTTTGGTGATGGATGATGACCAGGCGATTTTAGATATTTTTGCCTCTGTGTTATCCGACCAATCCAAGCGCCAGCAAAGTGAGAATGTGGCTGCATTAAGTGCTTTACTGGGGGTTGAAGAAGAGCCAGATCGGTTAAAAAGACGCGTATTTGATGTGGAAACTGCGCAGCAGGGTGAATTGGGTTTTAACAAAGTCAAAGCCGCGTTGGCGGCGGGTAAACCATATAGTGTGGTGTTTACGGATATGCGTATGCCGCCCGGTTGGGATGGTGTGCAAGCGGCCAAAGAGATTCGACAGGTTGATGCAGCGGTGGGGATTATTATCGTCACGGCGTTTTCTGATGCCACGATTTCAGAGATTGTGCGCAAAGTCGGGTTTACAGATCGTTTGCTGTATTTGAAAAAACCGTTTGATGATGAAGAAATTTTGCAGTTGGCGGATTCTTTGTCGATGCGTTGGAATTTAGAGGAGAAAGTGCGCAACCTCATGGGCGTGTTAGAAGGCATGTTGGACAGCTTTATTGAGCTAAAAATGGCCTATTATCGTGATGAAGAATTGCGGCCTTTTTTAACCCAAACCTTGGGCCATATTAGCCAGTTTTTAGATACGCCCGATGTGTTTTTGGCGCGTTTTGAAAATGGTGAGGTGACGCTGAAGATAGGCTTAGGCCGTTTCGCCAATGGGTTAAAAGATAACCCGGTGTTTCAAAACTTTTTAGACACCGTGATCAGTAGCAATAAACCCATTGATAAGATTTTACGCATTGATCAATATGTGGTGCTGCCCATTTTTTGCCAGCGTTATCATAATATTGTCGTTGGTTTGTTGTCTGAGCAAGAGATTGAAGGCGCGGATCAATTATTGGAAGTGTTGGCCAAAGATATGTCAAAAGTGTTTGAGACTGTTGAGGCGCTCTCTCAGATGCGTGCGGAAGCCCAAGAGAAGGATGAGACAATACGCCTGTTGGAGGCCAAAATTAAGGCCTGTGAGGCGCGTAAAGGATTATGAGGCCAAGTCAGGGAGCATCTTTTCCAGTGCATCGGTCAAGGTGTCCACCATGTTGGCATCTTTATAAATAATTTTGTCGGGTTTACACCCCCGTGTGAAGACTTTTTTCTGTTTTGAGGTGATCAGCACGCTTTTGATGTTTTGGTTGATCGTTTCAGCCGTGCGGATCGCACTGATTAATGCCAGGCCATTGAGTGAATGGATTTCATAACTGGTGATGAGTAAATCAAATTTCTCCGATAACAAGCGTTGTAGCGCCTCCATGCCGTCGTTCACAATGGTGACTTCGATGGGGTAGGCTTGCAGCACGTTTTGTTCAATCATCGCAATGTGTTTCGAGGTTTCGACCACCAGTCCATGGTAGCGGCAGTCGGTAAATTCATCTCGTAAGCTGTGTAATGTACTTTCAATCAGGGTGAAGTCCGGGTTCGGATTTTGGGCCGTTTCAGTGGTTTCTCGGAGTAGGTCAATGTAACGCAAACAGTGATCCAGATAATCATCCGAGGAACGTTGTAGTTGGTCTTCAAAGTGGTGACAGATACTGGTGATGACCGGGATGCCATGGGTGCCGGCCGCGCCTTTAACACTGTGCACTTCTCGGCATAAGGCTTGGGTGACGGCGATGGGGTCATCGCTTTGGGTGCTGTCCAGTAAGAGTTGTTCAAACAGGCCTAAGCGTTCGGGCAGTTCACCCAAAAACGCACTTTTCATGTCGGCTAACATGGCTTGCATTTGCAATAGGTTTTGTTCACTCATAGTGGCTTGTTATCCGCGATCATGATTTGGTTGCGCCCTTGTTGTTTGGCCTGATAGAGAGCTTTGTCCGCCGCATCATTCAGGCTGATGGCATCTTCGTAGGCCGGGAACATGGCGATACCACAGCTAAAGGTGGAGGAGAAGGTTTGGTCACCAGCGTGGTACTGGATGCTTTGAAATGCTTCGCGTAATTGGTTCAGGAGTTTGGCCGCAGAGTGTGCATCCACATTGGGCAAAAGCACCGCAAATTCTTCGCCGCCATAACGACCAATAATGTCGGTTGTGCGTAAGCGTTGTTTGAGTATATGGGATAAGCTTTTAATCACTTGGTCACCGGCGGGGTGGCCGTAAGTATCGTTCACCAGTTTGAATTTATCTAGATCCACCATCCCAAACGCGAGTGTGGTTTTGTTGCGTTTGGCAACGTCAATCTGGAAACGGATCTGGGCTTTGATGTTGCTGTGATTTAATAAACCGGTGAGGCTGTCTCTGGCCATTAAGCCGCGTAGGGTTTGATAACGTAATGCGCGGGCAGTGATGGCCAAGACCAAATGTTCCGGTTGAATGGGTTTGATTAAAAAATCGTCTGCCCCCAGTGCAATGGCCGCCATTTGTTTTTTGATGTCGTTTTCGCCGGATAAATACACAATCGGTGTGCTGATAAACTCTTCTTGTTGACGGATGATTTTGGCCAATTCCAAACCACTGCACTTTGGCATGTATAAATCCATCAGAATCAGGTCCGGTTGTTGCTCGGACAAGCGGTCTAAGACTTTCAGCGGGTCGGTCACCACGGTCACATCCATGCCCGCGTTGCTTAATGTGGCTTCATAATATTTGGCCAAGGTGAGTTCGTCTTCAATGATTAAAATGGCCAGATTTTTGCTGCCCCGTGTGTGCAACAAATTATCCAGGGTATCAATCATTTTGAACATGTCGACCGGTTTTTCAAAAAAAGCGTAACTGCCGCGCCTAACCGCGTTCAGTCGGCAATCTAGGCTGCCGGTTGGGGAGATGAAAATAATCGGGACGTTGTGCGGGTTGATATTGGCCATGGGTTGGCAGGTTTTTGTGTTGGGTAGTTCTAAAATGGCGGCTTTGGGTTTGTGTGTGCCAATGGCGTCTGAAAAGGCATCGACAGTGTCAAAAAACTCGATATCGAAACCGTAAAAACCCAGTTGTCGGGCGAGCTCAGTTTGCAGTGTTGGGTCTTCAACGCAGACATACAGGCTAGACGGTTTTTCATTCGGATCTGGCGTCGGTGTGGGCGGGTCGATGATTTCGGGTTGAGGCTCAGGCGTGGGGTTTTTGTGTGCTTGAATGGCATGCACTTGTGCGCGCACATCCATTAATAACGGTTCAATGGCGGCCATTTCCCGTGTGCTGATGTTGGCCTCGTATTTTACGTGTGGTTTGAGTTTTTGCTCTAATTTGCGTGCGGTTTCGCTTAAGGTTTCAAAGCCGAAGGTGGCACCCGAGCCGACCAAAGAATGGCTCACCAGGTGCATGTCTTTGAATGTGCTTAAATCGGCTTTACCTTGTGATATGGCTCCCCAGGCATCATCCAGTGCGTTTAATTTGTGCTGTAGTTCTTGAATAAAAATATCTTTAATGGCAGCCAGTTGTTGCTTTATATCATCCATCGAGATCTCTTCCAGGAAAACAGGCGTGTTGCCTTGCAGTATAGCACAACGGTTTGGCGGCTTGAGTTGAGTCAGACGGTGGCGCTGATGAGGCTGAAGAAACCTGGGCGCAGATCCTGGATGACGTGGGGGTTGTTTTCAGTTTTGGCCAGCATCACAACGCCTTCTAAATACGCCAGAAGGGCACGGCTGGTGTATTCGGGGGCGGCGCATTGGATCTCGCCACAGGCAACGGCGTCGTTTAAGGCGGTGGCAAAATATGCGGATATTTGCGTGAAAATGCCGTGGACTTTGAGCCGGATGGCCGGGTTTTGTGTGCTGAGTTCTATGGCCAGATTCCCGTATGGACAGCCGGAGAGTTGACCATGGGTGGCTTGGTGTTGCTGGTGCATGTTGTAGGCGAGCGTGTAAAACTGCTGGAAGCGGTCTAAGGGGGAGGTGTTTTTTTGAAACGCGGGGTGCAGAATTTGGGTTTGGAATTGCTCCCAGAGATGATCCAAAACAGCCAAGGCTAAATCAGATTTAGACGGGAAAAAATGATAGAAGCTGCCTTTTTTCACGGCGGCATGGTCACAGATTTCTTGTACGCCAACATCGGCATAACTGCGTGCATAAATCAGGTGTTGCGCACTGTCTAAAATGCGCTGTTTGGCGGTGCTGGTACGTCCCATGAATCGAGCCTAGTTGACCGAATAGTCAAAGTCAAGAAATTTCGACGAGGATGTGTTTATGGCCTACTATATGGCTATCGTCATATTATATGACGATTTATATGACGATAGATAAGTTGTTTGTAATTAGGGGCGGTGGGATGACAGAGCAGCAACGCGAGAATGAGACCATCGGGTTATCAGTGCAGGCGGCGTGGGATTTATTGAAGTCCGACCCGCGGGCGGTGTTAATTGATATTCGCTCCGGTATGGAGTTTTTGTTTGTCGGCCACCCGGTGGGGGCGTTGCACATTCCGTGGATCGATGAGCCGGATTGGGAACAGAACCCGAATTTTGTGACCGAGGTGCGTAAGGCGTTACTGGGTGGCTGTGATGGTGATGCCGCCGTGCCCATTGTGTTGATTTGTCGCAGTGGCAAGCGTTCATTATTGGCCGGCCAGGAATTGATCAAACATCGGGTGGGTAGGGTCTATCATATTGAAGAGGGTTTTGAAGGAGATCGAGATGAGGCGTACCAGCGTAGCACACTGGGGGGATGGCGTTTTCATGGTTTGCCGTGGGAGCAGTGTTGATGTTCTGGTCTATACTGTGGTGTGGGTTATGTTTAGGTGTAGATTTAGGTTAAGAAACGCATGTTAGCCGTGATATATATTTTGCTGGGTATGCTGGTATCAGCGGGGTTATTTCTGCCAGTTATTTTGCATCTCAATAAAAAAAATAAAATAATAATTTCGTCTGAAATAAACAAAAAAAATACCGCTCAGGCGCAGGCAGAAGTGGAAAAACACACGCTATTGGCGCGCATTGATGTGTTGATGGCGGAAGTCAGCAGCCTCGAAGCGGCATTGAGCGAAAGAGACCAACAACTGAGCGCACAAACGCAAACGCATGCGCAGGCCATGGCGGAGCAAACGCAAACATTCGCGGTGGATAGGGCGTCAGCCGAACAGGGTTGGCAAGCAAAATTGCAGCAGATGTCCGACAAAGTGGTGGCAGTGAAACAAGAGGTAACACAACTGAAAGGCACGGAATCGACCTTTATCCGTTGGCATGATGAGACCTCTGAATTGATGACGCACAATGCTTTGATGCACAAACAAAACAAAGAATTTTCGAACATCGTCAAACATGTGGTGATTTTATCCCTCAATGCAGCCATAGAAGCGGCCAGAGCGGGTGAGCATGGGCGTGGATTTGCGATTGTTGCGGAGGAAGTCAGGGCGTTGGCTGGGCGCTCTGAGGAGTTAAATCGAAACTATAAAATGAGCCTGGATAAAAGTGACATGATTACCATGAGCACCTTTCAAGACATTCAAGCCGGCGGCAGAATGGTGGTGAATGCGGTGAATCATGTGGATGCAATGGTGGATGAGATGCAGTCGGTGGTTGATGATGATTAACAGTGAAATGAAAAACCGGGCTGAGGCTTTATTGTCACACAGTTTATCGGAGTCATTGATTGAGCATGATAACCCTTGGCAGATTCGAACGGTGCCACAGAGCCAGGTGGTGGCAAAAGAATTTATTGTTTTGACGATTTCTTCCTATACTTTTAGGGCGCTGTTATTTATCCATTTTACCTTAGATGCGTGCGTTAAGGCTTATATTGAGCGCTGTGTGCGTGCAGAAGAGGAGCTGGCGCAGGATAAGTACTATGATTATCTGTGCGAGTTAGGGAATACATTTTGTGGCACGTTTAAACGCGAATTGGGGGTGACGTATGCGCATTTGGGTATGTCAACACCGAATATTTTAAATGCAGATGCGGCTAAACACATGGATCATTTTTCATGTGGGCTACAATTAAGTCAACAAGCAATATGTGGCGATATAAGTTTTTACACAGGGTTACATATTTGTGCCAACGTAGAAGAAGAGATTGTATTCCCAACAGTGGCAGAGGTGCCTGAAGAAGAAAAAGGCGAATTAGAATTATTTTAATGGGACATCAGGTTAGAAAATTATGAGTGAAGATATCGTCTGTAAAGTATTGATTTGTGATGATGATAATGATGCCAGGGGGATCATTAGAACCTTTTGCCAAGAAAATCACTTAATCGTACTCAAAGTAGATTCCAGTAATATCATGGATGTGTTGAATACGAACATTGACTTGGGCGGTGTTTTTTTGTTTGAGGACGTGGATGGGGTCAAACGTAAAGGCATCGATTTGGGCGTAAAAATTCATCATACGCGCCGGGAATTGCCCATTTTTCTTCGCAGTGCTCGGGTCAATACGATTGAAGATTTACCGGATAATGCAAAAAAAGCCTTTGGGGGCATTTTTCATTTAGAGGCATTAGACGAGTTGAAGCGCCTCATTGATACCTATTTGTTTGGTATGTTTTATCCTGATCCTTTAGTCCGGGGGATTCAAGAAATTTCATTTGATGCGTTTCACGAGCAAGTGAAAGGCATTGATGTGACCTGTGAATTGCCGTATTTGGTGAAAGATCAAATTATTTTTGGTGAGTTGTTTAGCTTGATTCCACTCGAAAGTGATTGGTGTCGTGGTTATATGATGCTGCAAACCGAAGAAGACCATATTTTAGAGATGGTACAGAATAATAGAACATCGATTGATCCTAAAAAGGACATTGATTTTCGAGATGTGAACAGCATTTTAGGGGAAATGACCAATTTGATTTGGGGCGGGATTAAAAATCAATTTTTCTCTAATCCACCGGATGCTTTAGCCTTGCGCACGCAGGTGCCGACCATTGTGAATCATGGCCGTCGGTATATCTCTTTTGGGTCGGCAGAGCCTCAATTGTGCTTCCGATACCGGTTTGATGATAAAGAAGGGAAAATGGATCCTGTTACGCTGTATCAAAAATTAGTATTCAATTTAAGTTGGTCGCCGGATCGGTTTCAAGAGAGCCAAAAAACCATGGATGATTTCGTTGAGAATGGCGAGCTTGAGCTTTTTTGATTGGATTTGATTATATTTGATTCTATTTAATTCTATTTGATTTTATTTACGATTGATTGGGGACAAAAATTATGGCGCAAATTTTAGTGGTTGACGATTCTGAAACGGTTCGAAATGAAGTCAGCGAATTTTTTCAGAAGAATGGATTTGAGGTTGAAACGGCGGTCGATGGGAAGGATGGTTTGGCTAAAATACAAGCGGATGCTACCTTAAAATTGGTTTTCTGTGATGTCAATATGCCGAATATGGATGGTTTGACCATGGCTGAAAAAGTGCGGAGTGATTTAAGTAATCAGATTCCCATTATTATGCTAACCACAGAAAGTGATGCTTCGATGAAACAACGCGGTAAAGCCGCCGGTGTGAAAGGTTGGATCGTGAAGCCGTTTAGAGGGGATAGTGTGTTGGGTAGTGTGAAAAAATTGGTCGGTTAATGGGCCAGGGTGAGTGAATAATATGCCTCACTGTGAGCTCGGCGCGCTCTCCGAAGAACTGCAACCATTGCTTGAATTACTCAATGTGTTTGAGCGTTGGTATGCAGGTATGGGTAGCTTGAAGACCAATAACGATCATTTATACCAAAATAGTCTGGCTGTATTTAGCTGTATGGAGGATCTCTATCAGGTGAGTACACAAGCTCAGGGGGCGCTTTCAAACCCTGAGATTGAGCACATTTATGCTCGGGCTAAAACGCTGTGCAACGTCTCCCAAACGCACATTGCCAAGAGCGAGCTACTCGCGACAGTCACCTTTCAAGACATTCAAGCAACTTGTCATATGATTCTGACACAGGTGCATAACCTGCAAGCATTGGTGAAACAGTTGGAAGAAAAAGCACAGGTTGATGAAGATAAGTAGGCTATATTTTAGATAAGGGTGTGGCTGATCAGTTTAATTTCCCAGTGGGAAATTGTGTAGTTATTTAATATAAAAACGATCTCGTTATGGAGCGCAGTATGTTTCGTTATTTTTCAAAGAGTGTTGTCCGCTTATTTAACAGTATTATTTTAACCTTAGTGACGTTAGGGTTAACCGCGTTTGGGGTACTGATTGGGTATTATAACTACAACCAAACGATTACAGATCTGGCGAGCAAATCACAAAATACGGTTGAATTGGCGGCGATTAGTTTGCAAGGGCCCATTTGGAATTTTGATGAAGAAGGCTCAGCCGACATCGTTAAGGCCATCTTCTTAGATAAAGACATTAAAGCGATTCAGATTCTCAGCGCAGACGGCGAAGAGATGGCGGCCGAGAAATTGGGCATTGCCGAAACTTTGTCGTTTGAGGAAATGGCGGCAGACGAAAACTTGATCGTGAAACAAGGCCAGGTGATGCGGGAAGGCGAAAAAATTGGGGTGGTCACCGTGGTCTCCTCAACAGAAAGGGCCATACAATTAATTCAGCAGACGTCTATTTTAATTGCGATTTTCTCGGCATCGTTGATTACCGTGATGATTGGGTTTATCTGGATGACTGGGCGAAAAGTCATTCAGAAGCCAATTGGTGCACTGCAAGCCAGTGCGATTGAATTGGCCAGTGGCAATTTAGAAACCAATATTAATACCGAAAGAGGGGATGAGTTAGGCGCGCTGGCCAAAAGCTTTGACAGTATGCGCTGCTCCATCCGGAAAAAAATCGTCGATTTGAATATCTTGAATCAGACCGGTGAGAAACTGGCCTCCACACATGACCAGATCGAAGCCATGAAAACCTCCTTGCGCATTATGAACGAACAAGCCAATGTCCAGCGAGGGTCAATTTATCTGCTGCAAGACGACCAATTAAAACTGTATGCCTGTTACCCAGAAATTGAAGAAGCGGGTGAGGCCAAGCACTTTTCCTTAGGCGAGGGCATTGCTGGACAGTGTGCACGAGAACAAAGCATCCAATTTATTGGGAACACACAAGACTCGGATAAATATGTGCATACCCCTGGGGAGACAGCCGCCGCGCTGTTATGTGTGCCGATGATGGATGGGAGTGAGGTGTTTGGGGTGATGAATTTCTCCGGGGCCATTGATCAAGTGACGTTCACCGAAAGTGAGCATGACTTTTCGTTGACCTTGGCGCGTATGGCGGTTAACTCGATTAAAAATATTCAAATGCTGGAAATCATTCAGGAACAAAATCGAACACTGGAGCACAAGGTTCAAGAACGAACCTCAGAGTTGCGTCAGAAATCCAATGATATTAGTAACATGTTACAGAACATGCGCCAGGGTATTTTTACCATCACCTCGGCTTTAACGGTGCATGGCGAGTATTCGGCTTTCTTAGAAGATATTTTTGAACGTAAAGATTTGGCGGATATGAAAGCGTCGTCACTGTTATTTGATAACAGTGATTTGGGGAGCGATATTTTGAACCAAAACCAGGCCGCTTTGGAGGCCATTATTGGGGAAGATATGATGATGTTTGACTGTAATGGTCACATCCTAGCGCGAGAATATTCGATGACCATGGGCAATGATCATCATAAGATTTTAGAGCTGGACTGGAACCCCATCTCGAATGAAGACGATGAAGTCGAAAAACTCATGGTGACGGTGCGGGATGTCACCGAGTTGAGAGGCTTGCAGGCAGAAGCCGAGAAACAAAAAACCGAACTCGATACGATTGGTCAGATTTTGTCGGTCTCGCAGAAAAAATTCTTGGGTTTCCTCAAATCCGCGAATGACTTTGTGGTGGAAAATCGCAGCTTAATTGAATCCAGCAACGAAAAAGATTTGAGCGTGATTGCAACCTTATTCCGCAATATGCATACCATCAAAGGGAATGCGCGGACGTATGGTTTTACTTATTTAACCGATATCGTGCATGTCGCAGAAACCACGTATGATGTTTTGCGTAAAAATGATGACGCGGTTTGGGATAAAGATCAGTTATTAGATGAACTCAAACAGGTGGAAGGCAAGGTGGCCATTTATCAGTCCATTTTTGATCAAAAATTGGCCGGTTTCTCTGGTGGCGGTGATGGCACGTTTATCGAGAAAGGTTTGTTGGCTGCGATTGATCACGCCGTACATGATGCCGATGATGTGTTGCATGATGGCCATGAGCACGAATTGTCTGAAATCGAGCAGATTGTGTCTCACATGAAGAGTGTGTTGGATGCGATTGGCACCGAGACCATGGTGAGTACGCTGGAAACCATTTTAACCAGTGTCCCGAAAATGGCCAGTGACTTAGGCAAAGAAGTCCCCGAGGTGGTGTTAGAAGACAATGGCATTCGTTTTGCCGAGGACATTGTGCCGGTGTTGAAGGATGTGTTCATGCATGTGTTCCGAAATTCTATGGATCACGGTTTAGAGCCAGCGGAAGAGCGTGTGGCCGCTGGCAAGACTGAGCATGGCAAGATTACTTTGGATGCGCAGCATGAAGACGGTAACTTAGTCTTCCATTTTTATGATGATGGTCGTGGCCTGGCGTTATCGTACATTCACAAAAAAGCCGTGGCGAATGGGTTGGTCGGTGAGTCAGAGGACATCAGCGATGAAGATTTGGCACAGTTTATCTTCCATTCGGGTCTGTCAACAGCGGCCTCGGTGACCATGGTGTCAGGACGGGGTGTGGGGATGGATGCGGTCAAACAATTCCTGCGCAAACACGGCGGCGATATTGAGATTCGTTTCATGGGTGAGCGTACTGAAGCCGGTTACCGACCGTTTGAACAGATTGTGACATTGCCCATCGGCACTTCCGTCAAAGTGGCAGTGGCAAAAGCCGCTTGATGTAGGGCTGAATAAATAGCCAGAAAAAAACGCAGAGGCTAACCTATACTTGGTATAACAAACAGCTGTTATACCAAGGGGGTTAGCCCTTTTTTTTGCTGTTTTGGTCAGACATGATGATAACAAAGGCTGAGTGACATGAGCGAACATAAAATTGTGATGAGTGTGAACACAGCAGATGACCTCATTCAACGACGTGCCGTCGACAATATAGCGCGCTTGACCGAGCATTTTGGTGTGAATGAGACCCTCATTGAAATTGTTTCTTACGGGCCGGGTTTGGTTTTTCTGACCCAGACAAGTACATTTTTACACGCTATTTCAGACGTGATGGGGTCGCAAGGTCTGGTCTTTAGTGCGTGCGCGAATACGATCAAAAAAATTGAAGCCAAGACCGGCAAAAAACCGCAGCTGATTGATGGGGTGGGTGTTGTTCCGGGGGGGGTGATTCGGTTGGTTGAGTTGCAGGAGCAAGGTTATGCTTATATTTCTCCCTAATCGTACTGAAGCATAAGAGGATGATAGATGAACAAATGTCTCATTTTGTTTCTGTTATTGGCCGCGAGTAGTGAAACGCTTGCAGATTTTACCATAGAAGATTTGCAAAAAAGAAATTTCTTAAATGACAATGAAAGTAATATTTTATATGGTTATAACATTGTTATGGAAACGGCGAAATATGCGTATACGTACACGGGTAATGACCTCAATTGTACCAGTTGCCATCTGAAAGGCGGCACCGTTAAGCAAGGTTTGCCCCTGAATGTGGATGGTTTGTACCCAAAATGGTTGGGCAAAGATGGCCGTAGCCAGGGCATTGGGTTAAAAATTAGAACGTGTTTTCTGAATGGCATGAATGGTTTTATGCCGCCGGAAAATGCCCCTGAAGTGTTGGCGGTACAAGCGTATATTGCGTTTTTATCCAAAGGCCAGAGGGTCGCAGTGGTACCCGAGGGGCGAGGGGTTCCGGTGTTGGATGCGCAGCTTGAGCCAGATGCGGTGGCCGGGAAAACCGTGTACGCCACTCGCTGTATCGCGTGTCATGGTGATGAAGGGCAAGGCAATACCGCGCCACCTGTGTGGGGGTCGGATGCTTATAATGCAGGCTCCTCCATGCATTCAATCCCCAAAGCCGCCGGTTTTATTTGGGCCAAATTACAAGGCGAGCAACAAGCCATCACTGAGCAGCAGGCGCTGAATGTTGCAGCCTATTTACAGCAGCAAGCGCGAGATGATGACCCCGGCCAAGGGGTGGTTGCCGAGGTGCCTTTAACCGACTATGACTTTACCATCGCCGATTTGGAAAACACGCCAGAGCTGAGCGGCCAGAAAAAAAATATTTTAGATGGATATCGCCTAATTAAGAATACGGCAAAATATGCCCCAACGTATGTGGGCAATCAATTGTCTTGTACCAATTGCCATTTACAGGCCGGCACGGTGAAAG
>Ga0256847_1000492_pt1 | contig 24927 bp, 20 predicted proteins | sample TeddybearmetaG_FD_189099 | JGI IMG/M metagenome (GOLD analysis project Ga0256847, IMG submission 189099) | Hydrothermal vent microbial communities from East Pacific Rise, Pacific Ocean - Teddybear | ecosystem: Environmental > Aquatic > Marine > Hydrothermal vents | place: Pacific Ocean: East... | reverse complement strand
CCTTTTCTAAATCTATACTCCTTAGTAATTCTAAACTCATAATTGACACACAATCTAATACATATTATACTAATATAACATATATAGACCATGATTTCTTTTTACCACCCCGTTTTGAGGGGATACCTATATGGCTTATAAATCTTTACATTAGCACTAAAAATTCACTTAAATATGAAAAAGTTCGTTTAATACTACACCCTTACACATTGTACAAGTCCTCCCTAAGCGCATAAGAATGCTGTTAAATCGCAAAATTAAATTTGGCGTATTTGAAAATTGCGCGATTTTGAATTACTGAGGAAACCCTACTTAGATTTACTGAAAATCAATGTGATTCTACTCAAAACTACTATTGGACCTTGTTAAGATGAAAATTTTGATTTAAATTTATCGTAATGCAATAAGATAAACAATAAGGTGTTATCGTCTTTTTATGTAAGTACTCAATACTCAATATCCATATCTATTTGAATAAGAATGAGTTATACGGATTTTGAAATATTCAATAATGTAATATATGAATCATCAAAATTTATAACAACATGTATATCTGCATCTTATTTTTTGATAAAAACTAATTAGTCTTGCATGTAATAAATTTGTGGCTTACAAGCCATTGATTATTAACTAAATACAACTTATAACCCCAAAAGCTGTCAACATCCAACTATTCAGACATAAAACCCCAAAACCTTGTACCTTTTTCAACTATTCACTATTCACTATTCACTATTCACTATTCCTTTTTAATCTCTTTGGGCTTAATAAGAAATAATATTGTATTAATTATAATTGGGTTGATATTAGATTAGTCCAGCCAGCATTGGGATTGACAATGTAGTTGCTCACCCTTCTAGAATATATACCTACCAAACTAGTAGCTTTGACATCTTGTGGTTCCAATGAGATAGTGTTGGTCTCTATATGCTTGGTAATGTTAAAATTTTTGAGATCCCCATGAGGAATGATTTTTATTGGTCCAAGAGATAGTGCCTGGCTCTTGATATTAATTGCGTTATCTAAAGCATTGTTGAATGAGTTAAAGCCCTCTGGTGTAAATGCTATTTTCATTTGCACATTGTATGCTATTATTAATGATGTGGGAATGTTTTCTAGGATACCGTTTGCGCCAAAGTAAGTAGGTGCAGATGACATTAACTCATAACCATCGTGAATGAAGAACTCAGGATGAAACCAATTTATTGGGTATAGTTTTATTTGTTTTAAACCAGAAAACTTAGCATCAATATGATAGGTGCCCATATGTGTTTGAGGTCCTTCTTTATTTGTTGATAATGATTGTATAGTGCTGCTATAATTATCAATGATAATTAATGGGTCTTGACTGGTCACATTTATCTCGCAAGCTAAAACGTCGTTAATAACATTGGACTGCCATTTAGTGAATAAATCTGGAGGCATATCCATTTTGAAATTTGGAGCATAGGATCCAATGGGTTTTGGCGGATCTGAATTGACTTCCATATTGTATTTATTGAGACCATCTATTTTTCTAGCACCAGTGAGAAAGCTCACCTCTGCCATTGCCTCTGATAAGGTTGGGATATGAGCGGTATTTAAGGATCTTTGACTTGGAAGTAAAGAGTAGACTGTTTGCTCAGATTGTTTTAAATTTTGATGTAACCTGTTCAAAGGACTCCTAAAATTACTTATTTGGTTGAGATTGTTTTGTAAACTCTGATTGGCAATCTTGTCAGAAGCATTGTCTATCATCACTTCAATTGCTTTTTCTGAAGCTGCCTTAGCTAAACTCGCCTGCAAGTAACTTTCTTGGTTAAAAGTTGACAATTCTGAGGGGACCAAATGATTTAATAATAAACTATAGCTGGTGATAAAATCACCATTAGGTATGTAGGTCAAATTATTATCAGGTATAGCGTTTCCAATAGAAAAAATCTCATGATTCACTATTGGTTGATGATCATTAAACAGATTAACATTTATCAAAAAACCACTTTGTGCAAAAGCAAATTTATTCATATCTGTATCTTGCAAATTCAAATATTGTAGAATCCCCAAATACAATTTATTCATAGAGTCTGTATAAATATCTATCGAATCTGACATTGTAAGAAGTTTTTTAAAAGAGCCATAAAGAAGAAACAAATCTTCCTTACGACTCATAGGTTATGTGTTAGTACTTATTACTAATTACACCTAATAAAAATGGGATATTAGTATTTTCAGGTTCAATAGTCACTGTGCTAGAACTATCATCATAAGTGAATTTAGACTTATAATTATGTGAAGACTCACTTACACTAAGATTGAATGGTCCTACACCTACAGAAACAGAAGCTGATTGTCGGAAAGCTGTTTGCAATGAAGAATAGCTAGCATTGTCAATCTTAATTTTGATCTTCAATCCATATCCTAACAATACTGATGAAGGAATTACATTAAGGCTTCCACCTTCTCCAAAAAATTGAGGACTTGTAGATAATAATTTGTCCTTATAGTTTTGAATCATTCCTGGACTATACCAATTAGCATCAGGAGTAATAGGAAATTGCTGCATCCCATTAAATGAAATCTCACAATCAAATGATGATTGATCCCAATTCTGACTTACAGCTGAATAAGATGCTTGCTGATTTACTTTGACAGAGAACCAAGATCTATATGAAGCTTGAACAGATTCTGACCACCCAAAATCACTATAGTTTCCTGAAGAAAAATTACCAGAAAGTTTTACTGATACAGGGAAGTTATTATCCACACTAGCTGTTTGCCAAGCACTAAAAGTACCTGGTAATCCTCCTCCGATATTGTAAGCAGGTCTGAAAGTAGACTTTAATGCACTTGGAAGCGTAGGATTAGTTTGACCAAGAAGTACTGTCACACTCCCCGCGGGAGCTACAAAACCAACTTTTACAGCCATGTTGTACGGGTTAGGACTGATTAGACTCTTTGCTCCTGTTATGGCACTAACTGCCATTTGAGCTGCCTGAAGAGTAGAATATCCCGCGCCATACTTTTGCGTCATAAGCCCATCATAATTTGCCATAGTGCCATTCAAGTTAGACTTAGCGGCACCGTAGGTTGGATAATTAGTATTCGCCCATGTATCAAAATCACCTGTATATGTAGGATTGATAACTGTCTTGTATGTACCATACTGTGTATATGCAGCTGCTTGTACAGTCGAAAAATTCGCTTGACTTGTATTAAGCTCCGTTGCTGCTATATTAATTTTACTATCCAATGCTGGATTTGGATCTCCACCCAAATCAATATTCTGTAGGAATAAAGAATAGGAAGTAATCAGATCACCACCTGGAGCGTAAGTAGGACTTGCTGCTGGCAGTAGGTTACCAATATCATAGATATTGCTATTGCTAATGTCAGGATCTGCATTAATTACATCTGCATTTAGAGTTGTTCCCGCTATCGATATCACCTGCTTGCTTTTATCAAAATTAGGGACGGCAACTTGCGTAATTTGCTCATAAAATTTTGACCATATTTGGTCTGAATGTATTGCCATAAGACTTTGTTTTTTCTCTCAAAAAGAGAGCCTTTTAAGTGCATTCTCTTTTTGATAAGGTTAAAAAATAAAATGTTTCATTCAATTGAACAATACAAACCTACAACCCTTCAAGCCTTTCATACACAGCATAAGTACCTGTCTTTTACAAACAGGTACGACTACCTTAAGCATCCAAATACTAATATGTGGACAAAATTTCAATAAATATCTCGTGAAATAATAACATGGATCATCAGCGTAATATGAATGGAATTCAATGTGAAAAGTAAAGCTTTTCACCCTAGCCCTAGAGGATGAATTGACATTAAGGAAATACATTCAATTGGCTCACCTCAAAAAGGCTCGACGTATTTTGGATCAGTTATTAAATCAACAATTTCAGAAGCTTCTTTATGTAGTTGGTTTTGTAACGCCAAATTATTTTATCAAGAATATGGTCGTAAACCTGTGGAATACTTCAGATGAGTTTTAACATTACATAGTTAAACGAAGCAGTAGACTTAACTTCAGGTAACCCTCATTTTTTTAAAATATTTTCACATATATACTCATCGTTCCCGAGGAATAGTTTGCAGACTCTCCTGCCTTCCATCCAAAAACCGAAATCCATCTTCCGTATAAACACCATCTTCTTCCAACATAATTCTAATAATCTTCCCCCATTCTTTGATTTCTGTAGAAGAATTAAGCTCAATACTGAAAGCAGTATTATAATACATTTGATAGTCACCTCTTCCAGGAGTGCCATTTTGATTGTCCCACATTCCAATTGTTGGTCCAGCAGCATGTCCATGAAAACCAATAGGGTGTGTATAAATGGATGCCACAATTCCTTCTTTTTCGGCTTGCTTCAATGCATCTGACAATATTTGATTACCAGTCTTACCTGTTTTGAAAGACTCAGTAAGAATATCTTGAACTCTATTGGATACTTTATAAGCATCTTTAAGATACTGAGGAGCTTCACTTTCTTCTGGCTTTAGTACATAAAAGTGCTGTTGTTGATCGGTATGTAATCTAAGATAATTGACACCAAAATCAACATGCAAAAGATCACCATATTGGATAATTTGCTCCTTTGGTCTTTTAGAAAAGCTTCTTAGATGATCAAATTTTTCGGTATTTTCTCTTTGGATACCAACTGTAGGATGAAACCAAGTTGTCAATCCTAAATCTCTGACCCTTTGTCTCAACCACCACACAACATCATTTGAAGAAGTAACTCCAGGTTGGATGACTTTCTCAGAAAATGCTTCTTGCAAAATATCATGTCCTATTTTACAAATTGAATCATAGATATCAAGTTCTAATTTTGACCTGGTTTCTAACCAGCCAATAGCCAGATTTTCAGCGGAAACTATTTTTTTATGGTACTCTTGAGGAAGCATCTTGAGAAATGATTGATGTTCTGTACTCACTAACCCATCTGCTAACCCAAAATCCTGAGAATAATTTAACCCTATCTTATTTGGATTTTTCTCTATAATATAGTCGACCAATGCTTCCCACTGATCTGGAAAGACATCGATATTCCATTCTCCTTTGAGCAATCTACCAACACTATATCTTGCAATTGCAATTTTTTCAAAAGTTTCCTCATTTTTTGGCTTGTAAAACACCATTATCGTTCTTCTTCTTGCAGAAAGCCATTCCGAGGGCAGCATTGTTTTCATTACAGGATCTTCATTGTATTCTCTGGAGACAAGGATCCACATATCAATCTCAGCTCTGTCCATCAACTCAGGTAGCAATGAGTCCAACCGATACTCTAACATATTGTCAATCCATTCAGCACGATCTCGCATAAGCAAGATGTCGCCTTCAGATATTTGTGCATCGGAAAGCGAAAACTGAAAGAATATAAGACATATAAATATTAGTTTCTGCACAGTATTGAATTTTGCCCAATGTACTTATTTCAGTACTAATTTCATAGCGATTCAGCGATTCTGATGTTTAGCGATTCTGCATTAAAAAGAGCTATTACCATAGAATAAAAATGACAATTACTAACAGCAGTGATTTTTTCATAAAAATTAAATAATGCTGAACTGTATTATATTTAAGGAATTAGTTTAATTTAACTCTTGCCTAAATCGCGATAATATCACATAAATTAAGATTGCTATGTCAGATAGATTGGTTTTATCTTATGTAATGACAAAGAATAATGCCTAGAACAAAGAAAGACATAGGAATTTTAATTCTTATCGTAATAATGGCAAATTCGATAATATTTTGGTACTTCGTTAAAGGGGAATCTTCAATAATTTATTCTTTTTTTAATAAAACCAATCTTTTTATTCTTGTTTTCATTTTGGGATTCTACGGTAAAAGTAGATTAAGTAAAATCTCAAATGTTCTTCAACCTTATAAGAAACAATCTATTTTTCTCGTACTTATAGGGAGTATATATTTAATATTTTCTCTTGGTTTATACTTTTCTTGGTATTCCGAATACATGGAATTTAAATTTGTTGTAAGAAATGATTTTGGACAATGGAATCATATGGACAAGATAGGGCACATTTATACAACATATTTACAATGTTTTGTTCTATTCACATGGTCTTCTTGGTTTCGATTTAATACGAAGAATTCGCTATGGATAGCGATTATTGGTTCTTTGATATTTCAATCTACTATTGAGGTGTTTGATGGGTTTTCGCAATCATGGGGCTTCTCCATAACAGATATGATTTCAAATGTTATTGGCATCCTTATTTTTATTGCCCAACAAATATTTTTTAAAAAGCAAATCTGTACAATTAAGTTTTCCTCAATACTTGAAAAGTATTCTGCTTTTAATGTGATTGGAGATGAGGGAACACTTGTATCTAGCATGCTTAAAAGAGATTATGTATTTGGTGAAACAAAACTTGAAAATTATTTAAAAGATTATAATGCTCAGACTTACTGGATCAGTATAAACCTCAAGAGTATATTCAGAAATACCAAACTTTTGCCAAAATGGCTAAATTTAGCCATTGGTTATGGAGCTAATAATGTATATGGAGGTAATGTTAATACTTGGATTATTAATGATGAGTTATTTATTCCGGATCCTGAACTATACCCACGTACAAAACAGTTGTTTTTATCTTTTGATATAGATTTTCGTTATGTTAAAACAAGGTCTTCAATTTTTAACTACGTACTTTATACATTGAATATTTTTAGATTTCCATTACCTACAATAGAAATTAATGAGTTTGGAATAATCAAGTTTCATTGGTTACTTTAAAATATGGTGAAGTTTCTAACTAAAGCCAAATGGATGGGAAAATAGAAGGCTTAGAGATCGTTTTATTCTTTGTATGATCACATCTTTCAAAGAAAATAAAAACAGAAACTTCAATTTATTAATTTGTTGAAATCCCCAGTCTTAGTGAAATGTAATTCAGTAAGCTCGCATTCTCTCAAGAGTTTAGTTGCAAGTTTAAAAATACGCCGATTGTTTATTTTACTTTCAACTGAAAGTTCATCAAAAGACCAAACTGATGTTAAAAAATGCATAAGTTGACTACTGAAATTGAGATTACTTAAATAATTTCTATCACTTTTGAAAATTCTATAAATTGATACGGATTTTACTGAAACATTGAGTTTTTTATAATCCCTTCTAAAAGGAATGGTGAATAGATTGAATTTATCTTTTTCAAACTTGATACAAAAAGTATCATCTTGAAGAGTTTCATTGATAGAGAAACTTGCTATTGTAGATTTTCCAGCACCAGAAGGACCAATGAAAATATTTGCACAATTCTTTTCATTGTCAAAAGTTGCACTTGCATGTAACATTAGGATGTTTTCTTGAATTAAATGCTTGCTTAAAACGATTTTAATCAGTTCTTCTATTTCCACTAGTTCCATGTTTTTTAGACAATAGAAACTATAAAAATCATCATTTCGATGGAATATGACTGTCTTATTACTTATAAGTATTGAATTGAATTCTTTTGAATTGATTAATTCTGCTGCGGATTTGTGAAAAGGGCTATTTTTATTTATTTCAAGTGTCAACGTTTGGTTAAAGTTTTCATTTTCAAGGAAAGATTTATTATTTTCTTTCATTTTTTGGAGATAAAAAGGATCATCCAATAATAATAATAACCTTATATTACCGACATAGAATACTATATGATCATTTCTATTCATCTCAAAAATATTTTCGTGCATAAAAAAATTACGCTAATAATAATTGGTTTAGTACTAACTTCATCTTTGCTTAGTCAAAAATCGATATCCCTTTCTGCAGATTTAACAACAAAAGCTAAATATGGGAGTATTGGTGTTGATTTTCAATCTCAAAATTACATTAATTCGGTTGGTTTCTGGGTAGGTAGACACAATTCTTTGAACACGACCGGAATAGGCCTAAATTATAGCATTAAAACACAAAAACGAAATCGGAATAAAAGAAATCTTTATTTAATAGGAGTCATAGGATACAGTTTTTTTCGCCACGAGCAACCAATTAATAAATATAATATTCATTATTTGGATTTCTCTATTGGTTATGGAATGGAATATAAAATTAGCTCAAATTTCTATATTTCTAATTCAATATCATTAGGTGTAAATTTAGAGGCTATAAACAATACAACTTCAGAAATAAATAATTATTTGATAGATGCAAGTGGATTGATACGTACAGGCATCGTCTATAAGTTTAAGAATTAAACTAGGAATAATGATTAAGGCTTTACAAGTATTAACTTTCATATTTCTGTTTAGTTTAATAGAGGTTACAGAAGTCAAATCCAACAATTCTATTTACTTGGTGAAGACCAACTCAGAAGGTGTTTTTAAATTTAAATCCCCCTTTTCTAAAAACAGTAGAATTTTATTTGAAAATGATACAGATTGTTATGTTGTAACTCCAACATCTGATGAAATGATATATTTTTATAGCACTGTTGCTAATTCATTTTTAATTCGTGCTATATCTGGTGATTGCCCTTGCGGCATAATAAGTTCTTTTCCAAAAGAAGAAGTTCATAGAAAAAGGAATAAATATAAGAATAGTGTTCGTCAGGCAACAGATAATTGGTTCCATGCTTTAGTGAATAAAAAAGTTGACTTTGATTTCTATCAGAGAAACCAAAATTTTAATGGAAAAACTAAAGTTACTTTAAAGCTCTACAACTTTAATGAAAAATTTATCAATTCTTTCTTTTCAATTGGGGAAGAGATGCATAAAATAAAATTAGCTCCATTTGAAGAAAAAATGGTGAGTTATGATATTAATCTTGCAAAAAATGAATTAAAATTTAAGATCTTTTCAAATAACAATATAGGTATAAAATCTGTGGCAATTAGCAATTCAAACAAGATAATTTCAAAAATTGCGAACCTTGAATTCTTTGCGCCTCCATTTGAGGTATTGGATGATAGTAAAGAAAGCCTATATTTTTATTTTGATGATTATGAACTCAAGAAAACTAAAAATATAAATGATGTTATGCGAAAAAGTATTTTGGCAATTAAGGAGCGATTTATTCAAAATGCCACATTAAAAGTAGTTGAAACCATTAGTGGGTTCTTGGAAGAAACTGTTATTATATATCATGAATTATTCGAATCTGAAATTCTAAAGCTCGAAAATTTATTGAAGAAAAAAGGACTTAGGTCATTCTCGATAAATGCACAGAAGATTTACAATAATTTCGGTTCTTCCTCAAAATCAGCAGAATCAATAAAAAAGTTTTTGATTGCAAACAATGTTAAGCGATGTATTATAGTAGGTGATGGTCATGCAGATGAAACTTCAAACCAAAACCTTGTCCCAAGTTTTGTATATATTACAAGGGATGGAAATAGAATTCTTTCTGATTACTATTTTAGTTATGAAGAACATCCATTAAAGCCTAGTATTGAAGTTTCTCGATTGCCGTTTCGAAATATAAATGAATTGAGCAACTACATATTAAAGGTAGATAAAACATCTTTTGCTACTCAGGCCGATCCTTTAGTTTTGAGTAATGCCAAAATCGTTTACGAAAAGTCAACAAAGCCTACATATAAATTCAATGCCAATAATTTAGATGATATTATAAATGAGAAGAAACCAAGTCTTATTTACCATATGGGGCATGGAAATGAACTAGCATGGCAAGGTGAAAAATTAATAAAGGAAGGAAGTTTTAAGAATGTCCAAATACAATATGATCTTGTCGACTTTTCTTGTTGGACAGGAGCATTTGGCTTGAGAAAATTCGATTCTTTGTCGGAATCACTTTTAAAAATGGTAAACGGCGGACCTACATCAATAGTTTCTAGTTATGGTCCGCTTAAATTGGGACGAATGAATTCTTTGTTTGATGCTTATGATAATATTTCGAAAAGAGATAATTTATCAAAAAGACATTTAAAGGCAAAAAAGTGGTTGTCTCTAAATTATCCAGGATTTATAGATGAATTGTACAGTCTTAATTTGTTCGGCCTAGGAATATGACTGCTAAGTATTTCAAAAGGCAGGACTTCGCTTTTAAACTTTATCGCTTTTTTTTAATTGAGATTATTTTTTGAACTGAATTTTTTCTGGAATAAAAAGTAAGTTTGTAAAGGTAGAGATAAGCAGTTCTCAAATAATTTAATAAGATATTTCGAAAATTTTCAGATAGCATATGATTTAAATTGAATTTGGAATCCTTTGTTCCCTGAAAAAGATTTTTTTCAATACGCTCTTTAGATAGCTTAAGTTTATCTTCATTTGAACGAAGTAATGATTTGATCTTTTTGTTTTGAAAAAAATTGTACTCTACTTTATCCTCTAGTATTAGAAAAACTAAGCTAACAGGCAATTCGACATTATGAGTATGAATTAATTTAATGAAATAGTCTATGTTTATTTTTTCTTGGTTTTTCTTTATGATTTCCGATATTTCGAAAAGTAAAATGAATTCGGAAAAGGAATGTTGAATTGCAAAATGTATTATTTGATAAATAAGAGTGAACTCAATATTAAAAACTAATACTTCTGTATCGTCTACATGGCATGTGCTTGTATTTGATAAAAGACCTTTTAAAAGTTTATATTTAAAGACAAATGGTGTTGAAGATAATAGGTTGTAGTGAACATCAATTCTTGAACCTTGTGGAGTTTTAAGTGTGAATTCACCATAATTTTGCATTTTGATAAAATCACAATCTAAAGAATTGGAAATTGATTGGAGTGTTTTTCGAAAATCTGAAAAAATTAATAAATCAATATCAGATCTTCGTTTATAAGATGTGTGCCCAATTAGTCTATCATTTAGAAGTCCTTTAAAGAATATAATGGTTTTATGAGATATAGTTGTTCTAAGCCGTACTATTATTTTTTTATATTCTTCATTTAATATTTTCTCTCTTTTATATTCTAATATTGTTTCTGTTGGTATGGGTAGTTTTAAATTTGGGTATATGATTAAATGAAGAAAGTCTAAATTTTCTAAACGTAGAGACTTGAGGTATAACCCATAATCCTCATGAGACATTTGTGTCAGCTTATTTTTTAAAGATAAAAGTTTTGAAGAGGCGAGTAAGCCAAGTTTGAATTCTATATTTGTCATAAATAATATACTTTATGAAATGATTTTGAGCTTTTTCAAGTATTTAAAACCAATACGATTAAAAACACTTGACCATTTTCTGTCTCTGTAGCTAATAATAGATCGGGTGCCGTGATTATCTATTCTTACTCCTTCTTTTATTACGCCAATCACCTGACTTGTATCTATTGATTTATCTTTTCTCCATCTGTTGTCCCCTTTGGTGACGATAGAATTTGCTGATAACTCTATTATACGATGCGTAACGATCAAAGAAGTATCACTTTTAAAGGATATTATATCTCCGATGTTAATTTTTTTTTGGTTAGAAACTATTAAAACATCATTCTCTTGTATAGTGGGATACATACTATTTCCAACAACGTTAAGGAACTTTATTTTATCATTTTCTTTTAATTGCGATTCCAAGTGTCTCAAGATTTTGTAGGACTTCTAAAATGTCATTTTTTGCATTTTCTCTATCCACTTCATACTTTTGAATAAAATGCTCAATTATATCATGAATATTTTTTTTATTTCGAATTAAGTTGATTATTTCATTGCATGTTGCATTTATAACAGAAATCGAGTTCATCTCTGTGTCAAGGACTAAATATTCATTGTCTACGTGCTCAATTAAAACACTTTTTTTTATTTTATAATCATTTTTTTTCATAAAATTTAATTTTTATTGTATATTTAGAAAAAATTACCATGATGAAAACAATTACATTCGTTCTGCTGTGTATGTTTTTTTGTTCATTTATAAGCGATGCGCAAGTTGATAATATTAACAAGGATAACTATTCTAAATTAGATCTGCAGTTTCCATACGACTATTATTCGAAATATAATATTGATTTTTCAAAATACGAAGAATATAGAGAATTGGGTGCGGATTTAAAGAATGAAATGAACCCTAATATTTATGAGAAATGCTTACATAGTTCTTTTGTTGTTATTGGGGAAGTCACGAAAAAAGAGTACGATACCAGAGCAGACGCTTATTTTCATTCAATATTCACTGTAGAGCCAATTGAAACAATCAAAGGAGGAATGGGGAACGGTTCTGGATCATTTAAAGTTTACCAACAATCTGGGTCTCTTGGAGGAAGCAAGTATCTTCAAACTAATCATACTCCTTTGCTTGAAGTTGGAGATAAGGTGTTAATGTTTTTGGAACGTGCCAAGGCACCAACAGGTTTTGCACTTGAAAGTATGAATACAGGAAGAGAAAAGCCATTTATATTTAATATTGGAGAAGAAGGATTTATACTTAAATATAAAGACGAGATAAGCAATGACTTTATTATTTCAAATAACGATGTCTTTAAATTAAATGAAGCGATTTTAACAATGAAAAGCCTATTGAATATTTCAGTAGACAATAAAAAATAATATTATTATGCTAAACACGAAACACATATTACTTCTTGTCATTGCTTCTATGATTCTATCTTCGTACTGTGTATTGAGGAACTATGCTCATATTAAACAAGATAGAAGAATGTTTATTCCTAAAGCGATTATGGATCTCTATGCTGCTAATCCTAGCCAGGGTACAGTCGGAGGTCAGTCTGCCAACCTAATTTTTACTGCCATCAATAACGATGCGTCCAGTGCTGCTTTAGTGGTATCACCTCATATTCATGTTCCTGGTTCTTTTGTTGTTGATTATGGTGGAATAGTGGATATTCAGAATACTGATCAGAGGTGTGCTTTCGTTTTTACTTCAGTTTCTGGGTATTCTCCTGCAACAGCATTTATTACTGCACGAGTCGTTGATGAAGACAATATTATTAGTTTTGATATAGGCTTTTTAGCATCTTTTGCATCTCTCCATTCAGGTGTGTCACCTCTTCCTGGTAGTACTGGTTTAAATCTTCGAACAGCACTTAGGCACGAAATTCTTCATGGACTTGGAGTTTTGCACACTACGTGTCCAAGTTCAATTATGTTTCCTACGCAAGGTTCGACTGTAGTACCACTTACAACAGACGATATCAATGGAATTAAGTGTCTATACGATGACGTTACGCCTGGACCAGTCAATGGGTGTGTAGAAAGTAATTGTTGTTGTCATGGAGACAATAATTTTCCAGGAGTGAGCCGACACAATGAAGGAGCAATTGATGTCTTGGATGTTATTGAAGTTAGTATCCATCAAAATGAAAATTTAAAAACTAACTTTAGTTGGACTGCTGATCTTCCAATCGCTGATTTAATAGGCTTTAATATTTTGGAAACAAAAGACAATCAACCCCATTTAATGAGTTCGCTTAATAATGATATTATTGTTTATGAAGATTCAGTTACTGACTATTCTTTCCTTCAGGATGCTAACAAAGATCCAAAAAATAAATATTTTTTAGAGCTAGTTTTTGAAGAAGATAATAAACGAATAATCTCTATTAACTAAAAAGATAAACCAGAAATCATGAAAACATTACTTAGTTTACTTTTTTTATGTTTTATAGGCTCTAGCCTTGTTGGTCAAACAACATATAGCGATTTTGAAGAGTGCATGTTAAAAGACCCTTCTTTTGAAACTTTAGGGTATATACACTGTCAAGATGCAGAGGATATTGAACCTGTAGTATCATTAGAATTAGAAGAAGATCTAGTAGATACGGCTTTATTAATGTTCATAGAATTACTTGGTACATTAGACGATCAACAAGATTATTTGGATAATATAGGTCTAACGTGTGAAGACATGAGAATTCCTTGTTTCACTGAACTCTCAATTCCTTCTCATTTGTCTGAAATGGCTTTTGATGCACACATTGTTGAAATGGAAAATCGATTTTCGATTGATCAGACCACTTATGACAAAACGAGTAAATATATAAAGGATTTTGAATCTAAAGCAGAGTATGTCTTTTCGTATAGATTATTAAAACTTCAAGAATACTTGGATTTGGCATTCGAAATTAAATATACCAAAGCTGAAATTCTAAGAGATTTCTCTGGGTATTGCGATGTTGCTGAATATTTGTTGAATAATGTTCCAAGTAAATTTTGCAGCACTACCAGTGAAAAAAACGGATTAACAGCAAATGAAAGCATACGAAGGCTGACAATTATTAAAGAATGCAGACTTGAAGAAGAAGAAGATGTGCAATTTCTTATAGGAGAAAATGAAACTATTAATATGGATTTCTTCTATTCATGCAATGGTACTTTGTACTTTGAAGTAGATGATTCATATCTAGAAAAGGATTTAATTTTGGATGTATTTACTCCTTCTGGTAAATTAATTAAAGAATTTAAAAACATAAAACTTATTGAAAATAATGAGATGATTGATTTGCCAGAATTTTCAATTAGTAATTCTGTACTGCTTTTCACGATACGAAATTCTTCAGAAGTTATTCTGACAAAGAAAATTTATTGTTCTAAATAGAAGATAATGACTAAGAAAAAAGAATCCAATACCAAAGAAATTTATATCAAGCCAATTATTGTAAAACATGAAGTGCTAGAAACACGGACAGGTACAAGTATTTGTTCTCCTTAATTACTTTCAGTTCTTTCGCCTCCTTATCTATTATATAATTAGAGGAAAAACATAAGTTTCTATAAAAATACATCATATTGTCTTGCTAATATTAAATGTGGTACATGAAGATTGAAAAGTATATCTTATTTCAATTAATAATACTATGTTTAATTGGATGTAATGATTTGTCACTTTTTGAAAAAGAAGAGACCCTAATCGTTGTTGCTAACTTTGAAAATACAACAAAGTACACTTCTGATTTGTCAGTATTGACATGGAATATTCAAATGGGTTTTAAGAATGGAGAAAAGGCCTTTGCAGGTAAAGTCAATAAAAATGAAGAACCTCACTTTGATTCATTAGCTGATGTGATCAGAGATAGTGGTGCAGATGTTATCCTTTTACAGGAAGTTGGCAACCAATTGAATAACACGCAAATCAAAGATCAGATACGATATCTTTCTGAAAAATTGAGTATGAACTATATCTACTCTGATTATTCGGAAATAAATACTGGGAAGAATATTTTTGTAAATGGAAAACGTGGACATGGTATTCTTACAAAGTTGGCTGTAGATACTTTTTTTAGAACAGAAACCTTATATAAAGGACGTTTTAATCGAAGAAGTATGCTATCTGCTAGAATTGAGTATCAAAAAAATAAATATCTGTATGTTACAACTGTTCATCTTGATAGTAGATCTTCGGAGTTAGAATTTGAAAGTCAATTTGATCAAATCGCACAATTACCCATTGATTACCCAAGAATAATAGGTGGAGACTTTAACGCATCTGTTTATGATGACATTTTCATTGATTATGAGAATTATTTTATCAATCCAGCCAATATTTTGGTTTCTGATTGTGTCGATTCCGTTAGATTTAAAGGAACTACGGGTCAGCAGTACAATGCTTATAATGGAGTACCAATAGATAATTTTGTTGTGGATCCTGAACTTTCTTCTAATTTAGTTGATATCTGTCTAGGTGAACGTTCAAGTTGGGATTTATCAGACCATAAACCTCTTCTTTTAAGCATAAATTTAAACTAGTTTAGGTGTGTGGAAAGGGCCATTTTTAAAAGAAATCATCTCTCTTGCAAGCGCAAATAGAAGAAGTATAATTCTGATTTTTATTCTTAGCATTCTGGATAGTTTATTGACATTATACTTTGGAATCATAATAGGAGATGTTGTCGAATGTACATTGGATTATTCCTTGAGTGCAGGACAACTTTACCAAGTATTCTTTATTATTTGTTCTTGGACTTTCTTGTTCTATTGGTTCAATTATTTGAAACTTAGTGAAAACAAAAAATTCACTCCTAGGATTCAATTTGTTTTCATGAAATTACTTGCTTTCATGCGAGGCCCTGTTGACGAGAAAAATGATGAATTGACAGAACTACTTTTGTCAGAAGTGTCAAAAGTTCAAAATGTCTTGCTGTTTGGTTCACAATTAGCAATCCATAGCGGAATTGCAATTCTTGTTATCACTTCATACGTGTTTTACATTTCTAAACTTGTTTGTTTCTGTATTTTCTTATTCTTGTTGCTTAATATAGTTTTTAATTACTACATAAATATAAAATTAGAGCTAAGCAGTGAAAATTTACTCTCATCACGAGTAAAGATTACTGGTACATTGTTAGAAATAATTAGGGTTAGAAAAGATCTCTTACAATATAGTTTGCAGGAGCGTTTTTTGAATGTTCTTATAAAAAATATTGGGAGGATGTTTTCTAATGTGGAAGAACATAGTAAGTACATTGCAATGAGCCGTAGTTTTGTTAGATTTTTTAATTATTTCTTTGCAATTGGAATTTTAGTTCTAATATCAGGATTTAAGTCTGAAACATCGACTGCGATAACGTTGATAACCTTAATTTTTTTCCTAAAGGAGCCAATTACTAATATTCATGAGTATTTTAAAAATTTAAAGACTATAAGCCCTAGTATTGTAAGATTGAATGCAATTTTCAATTTTGATCCTAAAGAGAGTCTTAATAAGTATTGTCTTCAAAAACATGAGAAAAAAAATACTATTTTAGTTGATAAACTACATTTTGAAATAAATGATAAAATCATTTTAAATAATGTTTCTCATGAATTTAGTCAAGGAATAAATCTAATAAAAGGGGATTCGGGATCAGGAAAAACCACTTTATGCAGAATTCTGTGCCAAATGATTGTTCCTCAAGATGGAACCGTTCATTTTATGGTTAATGAAGAGAATAGAAAAAGTATTATTTTAGTGAATCAAAACCCTGTTATCTTTAATGATACGATAGATAGAAACATCTTTGTTAAGGAATGTTCCAAATTAAAAAATGATTTTCTTCGACGTCATGGACACCTTTACAATACTTTGAATGGAAGAACATTAAAAGCAAATCAACTATCGGGAGGGCAAAAACAATTGGTTACAATTCTTAGAGCACTATATCTACAACCAGATATTCTGGTTTTGGACGAATTTTCAAATAGTTTAAGTTTGGAAATAACAAAATCAATAATGCAAGATTTGATAAGTCATAGAAAAGATTTAATAACTATTATTGCTTCCCATAGACTTAAGGAGTATCCTTATATCACAATTTTGCATTTATAATTTTTGGACACCGTTTATTCATAGTAGCAAAATGTTACGTTATGAAGTTTTTAGAGTTAGAATTCAAAAAAGTAAATTCAACTTTAATTCAAGAGCTGAAAATTGCATAATAATAACTAGGAAACTTTAAATTTTTCACGTAAATATTCTTTTAAGACCTAGTACTAGTCTCTTAAAAATTGATTGTTTATAACCGTCTAGTTTTAAACTATTTTCGAAAGTAATACCAAGAAATATCTCGTCTTTTTCATTGAAATTTAACTTGGTAACTAACTTTTCTTCACTTTCATAACCAACATATAAGAATACTAATGTTACTGAATCTTTGTACGCAAACTCATTTGTAATATCAATTGTAAATTTTCCATCTATGCCTGATATTACCCCATTTTCTGTGTCTTTTATATTTATTGTGCCACCTATTAATATTTCATTAAATTCACCTTGAAGTATCCCTTTAACAATTTTTAAACTATCATTCTGAATGGTTCTAGCCAATCTATTTTTATTAATATCCAATTTGCTCTTTGGAGAAGTCGATTGAATTGATATTATTACTGAATTTGATATTGTTGATTCACCAAATGATAGTCCTTTAGAAAGAAAGCTCGCCCAAAAAAAACCGATTAACACCATTAATTGTATAATGCTTTTATCCCAGCTGGTAAATCCAAACTTTATACCTCGTGCAATTTTTATCTTGCTATAAGTTCCAGGCACCTTCTTTTTGTTACTGCTATGCATTAAAGCTATTTTGTGACCAATTAAACTATGATAATAATAGACCAAGATCAAAATACAAAATAACTGGAACCTACCCTAATACAACAACTAAAAAAAATCTTTGAAAGTATTGATTATTGGGGCAGTGAAAAAACTAAAAAATTCTTCTACTTTTTTTCCCACATTATTCATTAATTAATAGTACTTTTGCAGCCGTTTAAATTCTTATTAACCACTCCCGACTCAAAATTGGGATACAAACCTGATTCTTAATATGTTAGATGACAAGGATCTTGTACAGGATGAAAACACAGTAGAAGAAACTGCTGTTGAGACTCCTACAGAAACGCAAGAAGAAGCACAAGAAGAAACAAAAGTAGAAACAACTGAAGCAGTTGCTGAGGCAGTTGTTGAAGAAGAACCGGCTAAAGAAGAAGAGCCCAGACCAGAAGACATGAGAGGACCTCATGATGATTTCGATTGGTCAATTGGTAACAGAAATACCCACACCTATACTGAAGATGAAATCGAGAAGTATCTCGCTGAATATGAAGGTACCTTAGGTAACGTGGCGGAAAATTCTGTTGTGTCAGGTCTCGTTACAGCGATTCACTCAGGTGACGTAGTACTAGACATAAATTATAAATCTGACGGACTTGTATCTCTTTCAGAATTCAGAGACATGCCTGATCTTACGATTGGTGACCATGTTGATGTTTATGTAGAGGACAAAGAAGACATGAGAGGTCAATTGGTTCTTTCTAGAAGAAAGGCTAAATTGATCAAAGCATGGGAAATGCTTGTCGATAGTTATGAAAATGGTACTATCATTAAAGGTACAGTTGTTTCAAAAACTAAAGGTGGTCTTATTGTAGATTGCAGCGGATTGGAGACATTCTTACCTGGATCTCAGATTGATATCAAGCCTATCATCGATTATGATGCATATGTGAACAAGACAATGGAATTCAAAGTAGTGAAAATTAATGAAGCTATTAAGAATGCAGTTGTATCTCATAAAGCACTAATCGAAAGTGATCTTGCGGAACAAAGAGAACACATCATCTCTACACTTGAGAAAGGTCAAGTATTAGAAGGTGTAGTTAAGAATATTACAGACTTCGGTGCATTTATGGATCTTGGAGGTGTTGATGGACTTCTTTATATCACAGATATATCATGGGGTAGAATTAGCCATCCAAACGAGATACTTGAATTGAATCAGAAAGTGAATGTAGTAGTACTTGACTTTGATGAGAACAAGAAAAGAATTTCACTTGGTCTTAAGCAATTACAACCACACCCATGGCAAGTACTTGAAGCTGAGATTGGAGAAGGTAGCGTAGTGAAAGGAAAGATTGTAAACATAGAAGACTATGGTGCATTCTTAGAAATCATACCAGGAGTTGAAGGACTTATCCACGTATCAGAAGTTACTTGGAGCAACCAACCAGTAAATGCTAGAGATTATTTCACATTAGGAACTGAGACTGAAGCGAAGGTGGTAACTATAGATAGAGATGAGAGAAAAATGTCTCTTTCTATCAAGCAGTTGTCTTCTGACCCATGGTCTGTAATTGGTGATAAATTCCCTGTAGGACAGAAATTCACAGGAGAAGTTAAAAACCTTACACCGTATGGAGTATTTGTAGAGCTTGAAGAAGGTATCGGAGGAATGGTTCACATTTCTGACTTATCATGGACTAAGAGATATTCACATCCTTCAGAATTTACTAAAGTAGGAGAGAGTATCGATATTCAAATTCTTGAAATAGACCAAGATAGTAGAAAACTTTCTTTAGGTCATAAGCAATTGGAGGAGAACCCATGGGATACGTTCGAAAATGTATTCCCAATCGGATCTTACCATGAAGCTACATTGATCAAGAAAGATGATAGAGGTGGAATCGTACAACTCCCTTATGGATTAGAAGCATATGCTCCTATTAAGCACTTGAAGAAAGAAGATAATTCTGTAGCAAATGTTGATGAAACATTGACTTTCAAAGTTATTGAATTCAATAGAGACGATAAGAGGATTCTAGTTTCTCACTTGAGATATATTGACGATATCAGAAGAGAAGCTGATGATACAGTAAGAGAGGAAGTTAAAAAAGAAAGAGATCAAGTTAAAAAAGCAGTTAAGAAGACGCAATCTAATGTCGAGAGAGCTACTTTTGGTGATCTTGATGTGTTCTCTCAGTTGAAATCTCAGTTAGCTGATAATGAGGCAGCTCCTGCAAAAAAGGCAGCTCCTAAAAAAGAGGCTTCTAAGAAAGAAGTGCCTAAGAAAGAAGAACCTAAAGCAGAGACTCCAGTCGCTGAAGAACCTAAAGTAGAAGCACCAGTTGCTGAAAAACCTAAAGCAGTAGAAGAAGCTCCTGTGGAAGAGAAAGCAGCGCCTAAAGCTAAAAAAGCTACTAAGGCTAAAGATAGTGGAGAAGATGACTTCAAAAAAATTGAAGGAATAGGTCCTAAAATTTCTGAGTTGCTTAAGGCTGCTGACATACCAACATTTGATGTTCTAGCGAAAACAGATTCTGAAAAGATTAAAGAAATTTTAGCAGAAGCTGGAAATAGATATAAGAGTCATGATCCTACTACATGGCCAAAGCAAGCTGAATTGGCTGCTAGTGGAGATTGGGATGCTCTTAAAAAATGGCAAGATGAATTAGATGGAGGGAAATAGTTTCCACCGCTAATTATCTAATAAATACAAAGCCTCTGATCAATCTTGATTAGAGGCTTTTTTTATATGATTTATGCTGTAGGCTTTGGATCAATATGAAAGACTAGTGAGGGAGAATAATTATCTTTGAAAAATCATTGTCATTCCGAGCTCCTAAAAGCACCAAAATGCTTTAATATTAGAGTACGTGTTCGAATAAATTGCCCGAGCCACATTATTCATGGCGGGCTTACCAATCTTTGCAAGCTTGGGAATCCCTTTGTTCACAATGGCCGAGACTCCCAAGCCTCCCGATAGTTATCGGGAAAGATTGTTAAGCTCTGTTTTAAATGTAGTTGCTCGGATGCTTACATTGAAATAAGGATTATCAAATTAACAAAAAGCGTCACTGTAAGGTGCATCTTGCGATACCTCGGATGCTTGCATCGAGGTAGTTCATTTGAAAAAATTGTTTATGTTATATAAATACATTTATGTAAAAATAATGAATTATAAAATTTTATGAATTTGTCATAGATAGCGAAGTCTAGGAAAAATGTATATGATTATCAATCACTTTACTTTTTTGCGCAAATTGTATTTCAGAAAAATCGAAGCTTTGCCAGTCCCACAATGGTTTAGTCTTGATCCTGGATCTTCTCATCAAGGAAGACGTTAGCGTTAGATAAGCAAATTCCTATCGTGTGAAAGATAGTTTGCAACAAAAAATATCAAATTTTTAATGAAAAAATGACGTTGGGAATTGTACATAAATAAAATATTTGAATCTCTATTGTATAAAAAATTGATATTTCAAGATTCGTGTTATACTTTGTATTTCATTAGTGTTGAGAACAAATTGTAATTTGTAATGTTTGTCTAATGTATTTGAAATAAAATTAAACAAAAAAATACAATTAACTAATTTAATTTAGAGATAAATCGTATATGCAAGAAGGGAAGAAAGCTGTTGTAATCGGGTCTGGATTTTCGGGCTTGGCTTCAGCATGTTGTTTAGCGGAGCAAGGCGTAGATGTTACAGTAGTTGAAAAAAATGAGACATTAGGCGGAAGAGCCAGAAAGTTTGAGGCAGAAGGATTTATATTTGATATGGGACCAAGTTGGTATTGGATGCCAGAAGTTTTTGATCAGTTCTTTGAACGTTTTGGAAAAAAAGTATCTGATTATTATCAATTGAAAAGACTAGATCCTTCGTATCGCGTTTATTTTGAAGATTCTTATGTTGATATTCCAGCTACAATAGAAGCACTTTATGCCTTTTTTGAAGAACATGAGCCGGGGTCGTCAGTCTCATTAAAGAAATTTTTAGATGAAGCTGAATATAAATATAAGGTGGGTATGAATGAGTTTGTATGGAAGCCTGGACATTCTATAACTGAATTCATAGATATTCGTGTAATTAAGAGTCTATTCAAGTTGCAAATGTTTTCTAGTATAGACAAACAGATAAGGCATTTATTCAAGAATCCCAAGTTGATAAAGATATTAGAATTTCCTGTGCTTTTCTTAGGGGCAAAGCCATCCGATACACCTGCGTTATTTTCTTTGATGAATTATGCAGATTTGAAATTGGGTACCTGGTATCCGATGGGCGGAATGCACAAGATTATTGAGGGCATGGTTAGGCTAGCTAAAGACTTGGGAGTTAAATTTGAGACGAATACAGCGATTACTGGAGTTTCAATAAATTCGAAAAAAGTCCAATCAGCGAATTCAGATGAAAAATCATTTCCTTGCGACTTCTTAATAGCGAGTGCAGATTATAGACATATAGATCAGCAGGTAATTCCAAAAAAATATAGGAACTATACAGAGATATATTGGGACAATAGGAAAATGGCACCTTCCTCATTATTATTTTACATAGGTTTGAACCAAGAAGTTGAAGGAATTAAACATCATAATCTATTTTTTGATGAAGATTTTGATTTGCACGCTGAAGAGATTTATACAGAACCTAAATGGCCAACAAAACCACTTTTTTATGTATGTTGTCCGTCCAAAACAGATGATAATGTTGCACCAAATGGGCATGAAAATATATTTTTGCTTGTTCCCTTAGCTCCTGACCTAAAAGATAGTGATGAAATGCGTGAAAAATATTTTAACATTATATGTGATAGGATACTTGATAAAACAGGCAAAGATATAAGACCACATGTTATATATAAGAGGTCATATTGTATTGATGATTTCAAAAAAGATTACAATGCATTTAAAGGAAATGCATATGGTTTAGCTAATACATTGTTGCAAACAGCATTTTTAAAGCCAAAAATAAAAAACAAGCACTTGGAAAATGTATATTACACTGGTCAGTTAACAACTCCTGGTCCTGGTGTTCCTCCTTCCTTAATATCTGGTCAAGTAGTTGCCTTAGAAATCCTCAAAACCTTAAAGACATGATTTCTCTTTATTCAAGAACTTGTGCAGAATGCAGTAAGTTGATCACCAATAATTACAGTACATCTTTTTCGTTAGGAATAAGGGTGTTTTCATCGGAATTGAGATCCCCAATTTATTCTATTTATGGATTTGTAAGATTTGCTGATGAAATCGTAGATACATTTCATGATAAAGACAAGAAAACACTATTAGAAGAGTTTAAAAATGAAACTTTTAAAGCTTTAGAAAGAAAAGTAAGCTTCAACCCAGTTTTACATACATTCCAAGAAGTAGTACATAAGTATAATATTGATTTTAAACATATAGAAGCATTTTTGAAAAGTATGGAAATGGATCTTTATGATATAGAATATGATGATGATACTTTGAAAGAATACATTTATGGTTCTGCAGAAGTTATTGGGTTAATGTGTTTAAAAGTATTTTGCAATGGAGATGAAACACAATACAAGTCATTAGAAGCATATGCTAAATCATTAGGGTCAGCTTTTCAAAAAATCAATTTTCTAAGAGACATGAAGAGCGATTTTGAAGAAAGAGGCAGAGTTTATTTTCCAGACATTGATCTGACCAACTTTAGTCAAGAGGATAAAAGCAGAATAGAAGACGATATTCAAAAAGAATTCGACCACGCGCTGATAGGGATTCAGAAATTGCCAAGAGGAGCTAAATTAGGAGTTTATATAGCCTATAGATATTTCATTTCTTTATTTTACAAAATCAAAGAAGCAGAGGCTAGCTGTATTTTAACTAAACGTATCAGAATTAATAATGGAAAGAAGATGTATCTGTTGACTTCTTCAGCCTTTAAGAATAAGTTCGGTTTGCTTTAATCTCTTGGGGTTTAATTCCCCGATGCTTGCATCGAAAGTAACTTTAACTGAATCCTTTGTGCGTGTGATATGAGCGCATTTCGGTTTGTCTTTTCTATTTTGTTGGCATTTTAGATTGGACTAAATCTGAATAAAAATAAGCATAGCCATGACTGGGGGACTGACCGATCTCGGAGAGTGGCGACGATAGTCGACAAGAGAAGGAACGCGTAAGCGGCGGGCTGCCTAAAGTGGCAATAGTTTCTGCACGTTGCTAACGCATTCCTTCACTTGAAGCACTGTCGTACTTCACTCAATTGCATTGAGGTCGTTCAGTCCCATTGCAGCATGGCTATTAGCCAGTCTTGATTTTCCTGCCTGCCGGCAGGCAGGTTTGCTTCTGGTTTTTATCAAGAAAAAATAGAAGGCCCAGCCGGCGAGGCGAATGTTTGGTTGAAATAAAAATTATCAAATTAACAATAAAACGTCATTATGAAATGCACATAGTGATACCTCGTATGCTTGCATCGAGGTAGTTCATTAGAGATTTGGTCATCAATACAATCACCTCTTTTGAACATCATTTCTAGAATTAATCGACGTCTATAAAATAATCATCTAGACAAAAGGTGGTTTCCATAATTTATTCATCACTAAAGGCTATTTATTAGTATTGATATTATTGTATTAGGCATTGAAATCTATGTTTTTAATTCTAAATGAGGCCACAAACAATATTCTGTATTAAAAAGTGAAAATAAATTAAAATATATTTAATTCTGTCAATTGTAAAATAACAAATTATTTATTTGGTTCAGGTGCTTTTTAAGGACATGTATTTTGAGCTCATCAACTCCAGAGATATTAAATTTTCGCTTAATTTATTCGAAGGAAAAAGAATTATAAAAAACTTCTCATAAAGTTTGGTATTTAAGTTCTTTTGAGTGTATCTTTGCGACCCCAAACAGAGGGATATGAGCGATAAGCGTTTATAAAACTATGTAGAAATTGGGAAAAACGATCATTGACACGACTGGAAGAAAGGATAAGAAAGCGTAAAGTTTTAATAAAATAGAACTTTAGAATTTTAAAATTTGAGAAGTTCAGGAAACAAACTATGGAGAGTTTGATCCTGG
>Ga0256847_1000491_pt1 | contig 24976 bp, 21 predicted proteins | sample TeddybearmetaG_FD_189099 | JGI IMG/M metagenome (GOLD analysis project Ga0256847, IMG submission 189099) | Hydrothermal vent microbial communities from East Pacific Rise, Pacific Ocean - Teddybear | ecosystem: Environmental > Aquatic > Marine > Hydrothermal vents | place: Pacific Ocean: East... | reverse complement strand
ATAATTTAAAGACCCCTATCGTTTTAATGAGGAATAAATTTTGGCAAGAATTATCGTAGTAACATCAGGCAAAGGTGGTGTAGGCAAAACAACAACTGCGGCGGCAATTGGCATGGGGTTAGCAAAAAGAGGGCACCGTACCGTTATTATTGACTTTGACGTGGGCTTACGTAACCTCGATTTAATTATGGGATGCGAGCGGCGAGTGGTCTTTGATTTTGTTAATGTTATTAATAAAGAAGCTAACTTACACCAATCGTTAATCAAAGATAAACGTTGTGATGAATTATTTATTTTACCTGCCTCACAAACTCGAGACAAAGATGCTTTAACAACCGAAGGCGTTGAAATTGTTTTAAATGAGTTAAGTAAATCTTTTGAATATATTGTTTGTGATTCGCCTGCGGGGATTGAAAAAGGCGCAACAATGGCGATGTATTTTGCAGATGATGCCATTGTTGTCACGAACCCCGAAGTTTCATCGGTTAGAGATTCAGATCGAATGCTGGGTATTTTATCAAGTAAATCAAAACGAGCAGAAGAAAGTCGAACCCCTATTAAGGAATATTTATTAGTGACTCGATATAGCCCTGAACGAGTTGAAAAGGGTGAAATGCTAGGGGTTGATGATGTCACAGATATTTTATCTTTAGATTTATTAGGGGTTATTCCTGAGTCACAAGCCGTCTTAAATGCGTCAAACTCAGGAAATCCTGTTATTTTAGATGCTGAGAGTGATGCGGGACAAGCTTATTCAGATGTTGTGGGACGCTATCTTGGAGATGATATCGCGCATCGTTTTCTTACCACAGAAAAGAAAGGCTTACTTGGTCGTTTATTTGGAGGATAAAAAAAATGGGGTTACTTGATTGCTTTCTAAAACGAAAAAAAGAACCAAACAGTGCAAGCATTGCGAAAGAACGTTTACAGATTTTGGTGGCTCATGAAGGGGGACGGCGGAGTGCTTCTTTTTTGCCTGAAATGAAAGAAGAATTAATTGCCGTGGTACGTAAATATGTCACCGTTCAAGATGATGATATTTCAGTTAATCTTGAAAGAAATGGGGAAGATGAGATCTTAGAAGTGAATATTGTTTTACCTGATGACTAAAATATCATAGAATATCACTCAATATCATATCCATCTTTGAAGTAGGTTATTATTAATGAAGCTTGGCATTCCACTTGAAACAATTACAGGTGAAACTCGGGTTGCTTGTACACCTGAAATGGTGAAAAAATTACGTTCTAAAGGGTTAACAGTACAGGTTGCAAAAAATGCAGGTCTCTTAGCGGGGTTTACCGATCAAGAATTTATCGAACAAGGCGCGGAAATTGTTGAACAAAATAACGCGTTAAAAGCGGATATTGTCATAAAAGTCCGCAAACCCAGTGCGGAAGAAGTTGAACAAATGGCAGATAAAGCACTTTTTATTGGTCATATTGAAACTTGTGATGATCAAGATCCGATTATTGAAGCAATGCATAAAAAAGAGATGCAAATTCTCTCAATGGAACGAATTCCCCGCATTTCAAGAGCTCAATCAATGGATACGCTGTCATCTCAAGCCAATATTGCAGGTTATCGGGCAGTGATTGAAGGCGTTTCACAATATGGACGTTTTACGCCTATGATGATGACCTCTGCGGGATCATCCAAACCTTCTAAGGTCATTGTTTTAGGCGTTGGAGTGGCAGGTTTACAAGCCATTGCAACGGCTAAAAGATTAGGAGCAGATGTTTATGCCTATGATATTCGCCCTGAAACCAAGGAACAAATTATTTCAGTGGGCGCCAAACCGATTGAATTAGATTTAGGAGACACAGGAACAGGCGAAGGCGGTTATGCCAAAGAATTATCAGATGAAGATAAAGCAAAACAACAAGCTTTATTAGAAGATATATTGGCTAAAGCCCATATTATTATTACCACCGCTTTAATTCCTTGCCGTCCCGCACCAACACTTGTGACCGAAGCGGTTGTTAAACGTTTAAGAGCGGGTTCCGTCATTGTTGATCTAGCCGCAGCAAATGGCGGCAATTGTCCTCTGACTGAAGCGGATAAAATTATTACCAAGCATCATGTTAAATTAATTGGAATTACCAACTACCCTGCCCTAATGGCAACGGATGCCAGTCGTTATTTTTCCCAAAATATCACCAAATTATTAGAACTTCTTTTTACTAAAAAAGACAATGGCGAAATTCTCTTTGATGATTTAAGCAAAGACGAAATTACCCAAGCTGCCCTTATTTAATCCTCTGAGAGTCTGTTATGCCAGAAACCCTTGTTGCCCTTTATATTTTTGTTTTAGCCTGTTTTATCGGTTATTTTGTTATCTGGGGCGTGACCCCTTCTTTACATACTCCACTGGTTGCTTTAACTAATGCTATTTCAGGTATTGTTATTGTGGGCGCTTTATTGGTTACAGGCGTTGAAAATGTCGGTACAGGCGCTGAAATTATTGGTTTCATTGCCGTTACCCTTGCTTCCATTAATATTTTTGGTGGATTTTTAGTGACTCAACGCATGTTAGCCATGTTTAAAAAGAAAGAGAAATAATCATGGAAATATCAATTACAACTCAAGCCATTGCTTATCTTGTTTCAGCCATTCTTTTTATTTTTAGTTTAAAAGGCTTAACGCATCCATCGAGCGCCCGCCGAGGCAGTTCTTTAGGTATTTTAGGCATGTTTATTGCCATTGCGGCGACTTTATTGGGTACCCAAATTCAATCTTATGGTTTTATTGTGGCAGGACTTTTAGTGGGTGGTAGCATTGGAGCTATATTAGCTTTAAAAGTTAAAATGGCAGATATGCCGCAACTCGTCGCCATCTTACATAGTTTTGTTGGCATGGCGGCGGTTCTAGTCGCATTAGGCACTTATTTAAATAAAGCGGCTGCCAATGCATTAAATCCTATCCTAATGGGTGAATTATCCGCAGGCATTATTATTGGCGCCATTACCTTTTCAGGATCGATTATTGCCTTTACTAAATTACAAGGCATTATGAAAGGAACCGTCGATTTTAAAGGACAACATTTACTCAATGCCTTACTTGCTTTGATTACGATTGCATTGGGTGTTCATTTTGCCATGACAGAATGTGTTTTATCATTAATTGCAATGACATTATTAGCATTTGTCTTAGGTTTTACCTTAATTATCCCCATTGGCGGGGCGGATATGCCTGTTATTATTTCAATGTTAAATAGTTATTCAGGTTGGGCAGCCGCCGCAACAGGCTTTACCTTACAAAATCATTTATTAATTATTGTCGGGGCTTTAGTCGGTTTTTCAGGTGCCATTTTATCTTTAATTATGTGTCGTGCCATGAATCGTTCATTATTTAATGTTATTTTCGGTGGTTTTGGTAATGATTCAGGCGGAGAAAGCTCTGTTATTCAACAAACAATGAAACAGAATATTAAAACAGCTTCTCCTGAAGATGCCATTTATTGGATGGAAGATGCCAATAAAGTCATTATTATTCCAGGTTATGGAATGGCGGTTGCTCAAGCACAACATGCTTTAAAAGAACTAACTGAATTATTAATAGAACGTGGAGTTGAAGTTAAATTTGCCATTCATCCTGTGGCAGGAAGAATGCCTGGGCACATGAACGTTTTATTAGCCGAAGCCGATATTCCGTATGATATTGTGGCTGAAATGGATGATATTAATCCTGAATTTGCAACAGCAGATATTGCTTTAGTTGTCGGTGCCAATGATGTTACTAATCCTGCGGCTGAAACCGATCCAAGCAGTCCTATTTATGGCATGCCCATCTTAAATGTTGCCAATGCAAAACAAATTTATGTCATTAAACGTTCTTTAAAACCTGGCTATGCAGGCATTGATAATTTACTTTATACCAAAGATAATTGTGCTTTAGTTTTAGGCGATGCTAAAGCTGTTAGTGAATCATTAGTCACCCTTTTAAAAGGAAGTGGACATTAAAAATAATGCTATACTTTAACTTTCTATTGTAAAAATAAAAAATATGTTTTTCTTTAAAAATAAAAAAAAGAAAGCAACAAAATATAAATTAACGGTCCCCCCTCAGGATGATTTTGAAAATCCCCGCACTATTATTGATCCATCAGAATTAGAGTCTTGGCTGAGTAATTTACCTTTAGCCAATCAATGTGTCGCGATTAAAGATATTTTAACGGAACTTAAATTAATTAATCGTTACCCTAAGAAAATTCCCCAACGAAAAAAACTGATTGAAAAATTTGAACACAGTCATCAAACTTTTTTCTTAATTGCCCGAAATTTAAATAAACGGAGTAGTACCGCTGTTTTAACTAAAAAAGAAGCCGAGTATTTAGTTAATTTTTCATTATTGAATAAAGAATTAGCCTATGGATATAAAGGGGTGATTAATCATGAATTAGATACTTTATCATTAAAAAAAATAACCCCACTGGCTTTTATAAAAACAATGTGGTTATTAGAAAATGAAATGGTATTTTCTTACATGGACTTAACAAAAAATCAAGCCATTATTTGGAAAGAAGTCTTAGAAATTTATAAGATTACAGAAGAACTTAAATTAAGTGAAATTAAAATTGATACCCATAATGAAGAAATCGGAGTTGTTGCTATTGCTGATTTTTTTAAAAAAATATTATTATTTCAACTGGCAGATCCTTATCGCATGCAAGCAACGGAGATATGGGATTTAATGCATTTCATTAAAACCCGCATTGCTCTGACTAAACTCATAGAAAATCATACAAAAGCATTAACATCTGAACAAGTATTTGTTGATATGAGAGGGATTATTGATGTTTTAACATTAGCCCGCCGAAGTAAAGAAACGGTTAATAATCAAGCTATTAAAATTTTTGATATGACTTCTATTATTGAAGAAACCTATCAAATTATTGAATTAATTAATAGTTATACTGAAGAACATATTCCCGCTGATTTACGACATATTCCAACTCATAAACTATCTATGTTGCTCAAAAAAATGCTAATTACATGGCAACTTCGTCCGAAAAGAAACAGCAAAAGAATTGAGCAATATAGTCAAATAGAAATTTCATCAGGTTTAACGTCTATTTATGCCAGTTTAAAAGGAAGTAAAAAAGAGGACTTGGAAAATGATGAATATTTATTTGATGAAGTTAAAAGTCAAAAATTTATTAAGCAAGCCACGCTTTCAAATAGTTTTGATGCCCGTCAAGTGAATATTAGTAGTACAGGAATGGGCGGAGAAGTGGAAGCAGATAAAATTGAAGGTTATTTTCATGTTGGACAACTTGTTTTAGTGAAAGATAAAAGTCATCCCAAAAATAAAATGTTAGGGGTTATTAAACGGCTTTACCCTAAATCAAATACCGTAGTTGGTTTTGGAATTGAATTATTAAAAGGGGTTTTTCAACCCATTACTTATCGTTTAGATGGCGTTGCTTCAGATGATTTTATTGAAAAAGGCGTGGTTTTAAAACAAGAAAACACGAAAAAACAACTGATTGCCCCACTTAATACTTTTTCGCCTAATTTAGGTATTTTAGTTAATCCCTATGATGATCCTGTTAAATACAAATCGATCAAACTAGTTGAATCGAGCGAGTATTTTCAACGCATTGAAATTAAATCAAAATTTTAAAGAATGGCGACAGCGCCTTTATCAACCCCTTCAAAAGCATGAACTTGATAATGATAATGGGGGTTTTCTCTTTTTAGATGTTGGACAATAAATTGAGCAATATTTTCAACCGTGGATTCTGCTTGAACTAAACAACAATCCACCGCAGGAATTTGTAATCTAAAAAAACCTTGGCTAGATTGATAGGAAAAATCCAAGATATGAGCTTTTGGATCAACACAATCTTCCACCGTTCCAATATAAATCCCTTGCCACCGCTTAATCCATTTTTTTTCAGTGGTTGTATTTCGTTCTCCATCACAGTAAATTTCAATTTTTGAACGATGCCCATGTGCAATACGCTGACAATCTCCCTGATGTTTTTTTAAACCATGACAATATTGATAAAAATAATCGTCAGATGATTCGGTATAAAGTTTAATATCAACCGATTCTACATTTTTAGGCATTAAATTCATTAATTGAATTGATAATTTTTCTTCAATAATAGATGTTGTAATTTTATCAGACTCAATTAAAGCCAAAGCAGTTTCTGGAGATTGATGGATTAATGTTTTTTTTTGATATTGATAAGTTAATTCAACCTGTCCTTCTATTTTAGTTAATTGTAATTTTGGATCTTGTAGTGGAACTAATAATTTATGATCATAATGGCTTTCAATAAAAGCTTTGGCTTGTTTTTTTAAAAAACCAAAATCAAATAACATGCCCTGATCATCAAGTTCTCCTGTAATTGTAATATCAACCAACCAACTTTCACCTAATAATCCCGCTTGAACATCAAGCAATGCAAAATCAATCACAGTTAAACGATTTACAAAAAGAGATAACATATTAATAACAATAAAAATAAATAAAAATGTGAAACCTAGGCTAACATTTAACGGTCTGATTGACTATCTAAATATTTAAACCCCAATAAATGAAATATCCCAATACCCGTATTCTTATTTTTATAAAATCACCCATTGTAGGCACCGTAAAAACCCGCCTAATACCTGATTTAACAGCACAACAAGCCTGTGATATTTATTGCCAATTATTAACTCATGTATTTGATACATTAGATAATGCCAATCTATGCCCTATTGAATGTTGGTGTTCACCCAATACCCAAGATCCTTTTATTCAAAGTTTAACCCAAGCTCCTTTTTACCAATCTTATCAACAAATAGCGGGAGATTTAGGCGATAAAATGTATTTTGCCGCAAAACAGGGTTTGCAAAGAGCTGAAAAAGTGGTTTTAATTGGAGCTGATTGTCCGCCTTTAACTGCAGATTATATTGAGCAAGCAATTAAAGCCCTAGACCAAGTAAAAATGGTTGCGGGTCCTTCAGATGACGGGGGTTATGTTTTATTAGGATTAAATCAAGCTAAAAAAGCTTATTTTGAAAATATAGCATGGGGAACATCCCGCGTTTTAGCCACCACAAAAAACCGCTTGCCTGCCAATGAATATACTGAATTAGAGCCTTTATGGGATCTGGATACCTTTGCTGATTTACAACGTTGGCAAGCACAAAGCAATTAATTATGTTAGGATTCGCCTTAAGAGTCAGTTAAATGGTCGCTATAAGGCAACTTGTAGAGGAAAGTCCGGGCTCCATAGGGTAAAGCGCCAGATAACATCTGGGAGGTGAAAACCTACGGAAAGTGCCACAGAAAATATACCGCCTATTTTTTAGGTAAGGGTGAAATGGTGCGGTAAGAGCGCACCGCGCTATTGGCAACAATAGTGGCAGGGCAAACCCCGCTTGGAGCAAGACCAAATAGGAAAGCATTTGATTTATCAAAACCCGTGACCCGCGGGGCTTTCGGGTAGGTTGCTTGAGGGTTATGGCGACATAACTCCTAGACGAATGATCATTCACGACAGAACCCGGCTTATCGACTGACTCTTATCTTTTTCATGCTTTCAAAAAATAGTTTAAAGTTCAGATTTTAGGCTTGCCAGTAATTAAATCCCATTCATTACAAATAGAAGTATCTACGGTTCTGATATAATCAGATTCTAGTAGCTCAAGTAATGTTGGATAAAAATCTTTGTCTTTTTCCTCTTGATCTACATCTCCTTTAAAAGTCAAAATAAAGTCCATTCTACCTGGAATTTTGAAAATATTTAGATGTTTAAAAAAAGAGTTATTTTTTTCACATTGTTGTTTATTTTTTTGAATATCATAAATAAAGTTTTTATTTGATAAAGCCAATTTTCTATCTTCAATCATTCTAACTTGTACTTTTATTGCATAACTTTTAACGTTATTTTTTATGATATGATTTGCCACACTAGGGGAAAAAATAAGTTCGGTTCGATCTACCATAAAATCCTGATAAATAGCATTTTGAATGGTAAAAATATTTTTAATTCTCTTATTTGATAATTTTACCTTATTATTTATCCCTAATGTGTCAGCAAAACAAATAATCAGATCCCCCCAGCCATCTGTTAAAAAACAAAAATCTAGTTTACTAAAATGCCCACCAATATTTTCAATAATATCTTCTTCTTTTTGATTTTTCTCAATAGCTTCAATCAGTCTATATAAAAATCCTAATCGATAGAGACGATGTTGCAATGTAATAACCAGATAAGCCGTAATTTTTTGATTATTATCAACATTAAACCATTCTGTGCTTGTACCATGTAATGAAGCATAACGGGCAAATTCTCGACGAATAAAAAAGGAAGAAAATTTTTCGTTTAATACTTGTTCTATATTACCATTAATATCTTCATGAAAAGAAGGTAAGGGGCAGCGGCAAAGAGGTCTCGTTTTTGATAATGTCACCATATCATAGCGCCCTAACATACTTTGTCTTAATATTTTTAATGGTTTAGAGGGGCATAAGTGTTTTATATTATAAATATTTTTTGTATCTGGTATAATCGGATTTTCCCCTGTAATTGACAAGCGGGCAATCATCCAGTGTTGATGTCCTTGTTTATCTTTTGAATGTGCGGTATTTTTTCTAAATGAAGTCAATAATTTTGTATAAAAATCTTCCTTTTTTGTTGTATTTGCTTGCATATAAAGTAACAATGGCTTTAATATACTAGGGAGGTTGAAGGTTTTTTCTAAATAAATACATAGTGTTTCAATTTTATATCCCGCCGCTCTTTCAATTAAGCGTTTTTGATGAGATTTTAATTTAGGTATTCGAGAGTGAAGTTTTAATAAGTTACTAACCGAAAGGGCATTATCACCATCCCACGGCAATATTTTTTTGAGGGTATCATCACAAATTCGTTGATTTTTAAACTTATTTTTTTTAATTAATTTATCTAATTTATCCGCAATATCATCTAATTGTTGATTATTTTGTTCTGTTAACCATTGTTGAAGTTTATTAAAAATTAGATGTCTCTTTATTTCTTTTCCTTCTGGATATGTATAATTAAGATCGATAATATTTTTTATAAGATGATGAATATTACCCAATCTAAAAATAGCGGTTTCTGTTTTCCATAAATAAAACTCTAAAGCAATTTCAAATAATTCTCGTCCCAATGGAAAACTAAAATGCATTTGTTGTAGAAAGAAAGCTTTAAATTCTAAAGCGGTAAATTCTTTTGGTTCTTCATATTGTAAAACATCCATTGCCCTCATTAAAGATGATTGCCACGGAATATCATATAAATGGCGATAAAGTGGGTAGAAGTTATTGTCTTTTTTATAAATGACACCATAGAATTTCTTAAATTTCTGATGTAATTTCTTAATGTCTTTCTTTAGTTTAACTTGATATTGACCTAATGAATAATCTAATTCACGCTCGACTTCTAACGTTAAAATATTAAGTTTTTTTTCTATCTCAATTATTAATTGAGTAAAATATTCATTATTTCTTTGTTGTTGATTCAAAATAGAGAGAGAATTAAATTTATCGTCTAACTCACTTTTATATAACTTTAAATTTAAATTTTTTGTTAATTTAGACTGACTATCTTTTATTAATACTTTAATAAGTTTAAATTTACCTTCTAGCTTTTGAGCAAGATTTAATGTTGTTATATTAATAGGATCATAATAATACTCGATAATATCTAATTTATCAATTAGATGCTTATAACCTCTTAATGGTCTGTCTTCTGCTGTTTTCATTTTTAATTGCAAAGAATAAAGCTCTGTTCTAACATGTTTATCTAAACGCATCATTGAACGAGGATATTGCCGCATACAATCTTTTTTATCTCCATCTTCTTGTTCTGAGTCATTACAACGTTGATTTCGCCATTCTTTCGCAACTGAAGTGGCTGGTGATTCGTCAATAATTTTAACTAATTGTTTAGTTAATTTTTGCCATAATAAAATATTATTTTTTTCTGGATCTGGAATTTTATTATACAATAATCCGTCGATATCAGATATTAATTGTTCTATACCTTTTAATAAGAGTTGATCTAAATGACATAACTCATGATGATGAATTTTTTTTATCCAGGTGATCATCACTTGATAACGGATATACCAATCCCAATTTAAAATACGTCTTAAAGGGATAGTTTCTAGCTCATTAATAATATTTAAATCAATTTTTCCTTGATAACCTTCTAAAAAACGTTCCATATCAAAGGAAATAGTTTCTATAAAAAAAGCATACAAATAGCAAAGCCCTTTAACACTAAGTGCTAATAAATCACAGGTCAATTCCTGCATAAAATCTCTTAACTTAATTTCTGTTGCATTGGGTAATTGAAAATCTTGTTCAAAACGAGCAATGGTATATTGCAAATTAGTTAATAAAATAGAAAAATCATCCTCTCCTTTACCTAACCCTGTTGGGTCATAATTATCAAAATAATCACGTACGACAGCATGTCCTACTTCATGTGCAATAATTGGCTGTAAATCAGGTCGTTCGGGCATAAAATAAGAGGTTGTAACAAAATGAATGGAAGTTGGTAATCGGTCATTATCAGGATTTTTATGATGAAGCATTAAAGTTTCTTCAGTTTCATTATCCATATAGGAAGTTTCAGAACTCATACCATGTTTCCAACGATGAAATATAAGTGTATTTTGTCGAAATGGTTGAATATTTATATCAAAAGCATTTAAAAAGAAAATCATATCTCGATGAATATTTTTAGTTCGATCTGCTAGAAAATCCATATAAACTCCCAGTTCTCTTCTTCTTTCCAAGCTTGGACGAGGATGATTTTGTTCACCAATATCTAAATCCTTACTAAATGCATTTTGATAATTTTTAAGATGATTAATGTAATCTTTTGACTTATTTAAAATACCGCCTCGTAAAATAATAAACTTTGCTCTATCATCGCCATTAATATGACCTTTATTTTCAATATGCAGATGTAACTTTATTTTAAAAGCAAATTGACATAATGTTATTTTATTTTTAAAAATATCTCTTTTTAATAATTGTAATCCATGTAAAAAATAATAATGGCGTTTTTGCTCTCTTCCCCAAGAGTGTTGAAACCAAATTTCAGAAATGCGGTTATTTATTTTTTTTTGTGCTGGATTTGTTTCATTTGTAAATTCATCAGCTGTAGGGTAGAGTAAAATAGCTTGTTCTATAAAATCAATTTCTGTTGATTGATAAGCTTTGCTGCTTTCCCCTCCCCATAAATAACTTTCTTCATAACGCAAATTACGATATAAATCTGGTTCTCGTAATGAATGAATAATTGAAACTTGCAAATGTCGTATTTCTAAAATAATAGTATCTAATTTTTCTAATACATCTTGCCAAGTTAAAAAAGTGAGATAAGTTGCTGCATGACTTTTTTTTATTTCTATCATAAAAATATTGTTAATAAAGTAAAAGAAAAATGAAATTATTTATTGGATTATTTGTAATATAAATTGACTGCTTGGTGTTTCTTTACAATGAGTATTAGTGAAATTTAATAAAAAAATATAAATCGTAATAGCTGCACCATAAATCCAACTTAAAAGTGTAATGTTTTTTTCAATAGTATCAGATAAATCATTTTTTCGTTTTAATTCATTATATAAAGTAATTGGAAAAAAGGAGATATTATGTTGGTTTAGTTCCCAATGAGAATTATTTTGTTTTCCTAATAATTTTAAATAATGAATTTGTTTCCACATAAAAAAAGAAGATAATATGATCCATGTAAATAAAGGAATAATAAATGTTTTAATTTCAGGAAAAAGATAACAAGGAAATACAATATTTATAATAATTGGTAAAAATATACAAATATAACCCAACCAAATAGGAGCCATCCAATAACCTAACCAACGAAGATACCCCTTACTTAATAAGTTATTTTTTCCTTTATGCGAAAAAAAATCAATCATAGCTAATAAATGAAAGCGTTCTTGCATATTACTTTCTTCTATTTGTTGATAATTAAGAGGCATTGATTTTAATGAAGGTGAGTAAATATTATTATTGGACTTTCTTTTTTTATTTAATAAAATTTTTAACCTAATATCAGCAGGATGACTTGATTCACCTAGAGGATCTAAATCCTGCTTTGAAATTATTATTTTTTGTACTAACCCATAACTCCAAGCATCTAAAGTAGAGGACCATTTCTTCCAAATATTATTTAATACTTTAGAATGTTTAAATCGTGTTATTTTAATGTGAAGAAAACACCATCCTAAACAATAAATAATAATCGGAAGAAAAAAACAAGATAAAAACCAAAATTCATTGAGTCTAGTTGGAATAAAAAAACTAGGTATGAAAGAAAACCAAAGAATTAAAGAAAATAAGAAAAAATATTTATTTAATCCATAAAAATCTAAAAAAAAATTATAATTAGATTCACTTTTGAAAATAAGCGCTCTTTTTGAATTAGAATGTTTTAGTGTTTTATCTAAATAAGCAGAAGAAATAATTAACTTGAAAGGATGTTCTTTTTGAACTAAGTTTTTAAAATATTCTTGCTGTGTTGTTAGAACTAAACAAGTTCTTTTATTATAATATAAAATTTTATAACTAATAACTTTAGTTTTTTGTTTTATATAACAAAAAATCCGACATTTTTTATTTTCAGTGTATTTTTGAAGTTGTTGATACAACTTAAAAATCTTCATATTTAAATATCCATTGTTTTATAAGAAATAATTAACAAATCTAATGAAATATGACATAAAATAATTTATATTTTATGTCATATTCTTAAATAAATGAAGGTTGGTCTCTTGTTTCTTCATCTCTACAAAGAGCGCTATATTCTTGATTTCCTCCTGGTGAAATATGAATACTATTGTCTGAATTTTGAGAATAAAGTTTAGATAATCGTGAAATTTCACGATCAGTTTTATAATCCATTTTAATACCATGAATTTGACTTTTAAGTCTTTTTATCTCTTTTGTTAGATTTTCTTCTATATCTTCTAATTTATCTTCTAATTTATCTTCTATTTCATTAAAACGTTTATCTAAATTTTCTTCTATATTATCAAACAATTTTAATTTAGTTTCTATTTTAGTTTCCATTTTAATTTCCATTTCATTAAAACGTTTATCTAAATTTTCTTCCATTTCATTAAAACGTTTATTTAGAGAATTTAATATTTCATCTAAAAATTTATTTGTAGACATAACCACACTCACAATAATAAAGTCTTTTTATTTTAAAACACAACAAAACCATAAATATACAGTATAACACAAGATAAAATATAAGTTATATTATTTAAAATAACAACTATTCAACACAAACAACCAATCCATCCAGCTCTTTTTGATTACTATATAAACGGTTAATTCCCGCCACAAAATACCAAGCAAGATGCGGGGTTTCCTTATTCGTTGTTGAACTCCAATATATATTATTTTTCAAATTTTGTTGATTAAAATCATTAAAAAAATAATCTAATAATTCATTGCGATTAACCAATCTAGTTTGTCTTTTATCACAATAAGAAAGGGCTTTTTGCCAATTCATACTGATTGGGTTGCCTTGGCAAAGCGAATCCACCTTTATTTGTCCCGCAGGACACGAAAAGAATAAGTGATTACTAGAAGGTTGATAAAAAATAACTAAAATAATCCCGCTTATGACTAAAATAAGAAATAAAAATCTCATGGTTCTATATTCCTAACACAACGTACATAAGCATCTAACCCTTTAAAACTAGGGTATGAATAGCCACTAAAAAAAGAAGTATAGTAAGCTTTATAAGGATGTTCGGGATTCGTGCTACTACTCCAATAAATATTATTTTTAGTATTTGATTTGAATTTTATATTAATGGCGGGAACCCGTTGTTTAAAATCAATTAAAGAAATTAACTCATTACGATTGGGTAAACGCCAATTTGTATGCTGATTTAACTTAAGATTGGCACAATAGTTTAAAGCTTCTTGCCAAGTATATAATTGTGGTTCATTTAAACAATGATTGGCAGAACAAGGTTGCCATTCTAAGGTTTTGGCTGAAATAACGGAGGATATAAAAAATAAAAAAATAAATACATTAAGGTTTACTAACACATCGGACTCCTAATTGATTTGATTTTTCCATATCAAAAATAGCCCCTGTTTTAAAATTAATAAACCAAGCTTGTTTGGTGGGCATTATTTTATTGGTTTTAGATTGGTAAGCGGTCCAATAATTAATGGTGTCTGAATTTTTAAAAAAATCAGTATTAATTTTAAAGTCTTTTCTTGCTATTTCAACTAAAGAATTTAATTCTAAAATATTGGGTAAAGTCCAATGTCGTTGATCTAGTTTGAGGTTTTGACAATAGTTTATAGCGCCTTGCCAATCCTTATTTTTAGGGGCGGGATATTTCATCCAAATGAAACGCGTTATTTGATCTAAAATACTATTTTTAGATAATTGTTTATATCTATTTTTTAATAAAGGTTGATAGTTATCAGCATCTTGTTGAGGGAAATCTAGATTATGGCACGGGATTATTTCAGTATTATTATAACAATGTGTTTGTCCTGTCGGTAAAGGCGGGAATGTCATTATGCTTAAAAGCAATACCATTGAAAATTGCATTATGATAAAAACCTCACGGCGTATTTTTTAAATTGAATTAAAGGACGCTCAATAAAATAATAAGATAATATAGCGATACCAAGACATAAAGCGAATAGATAAAAATAACTAAAAGAGGCAGGTAATAGTGCTTTATGTTGATTAAAATACATCACAACTGGAAAATGCAGTAAAAAAAAGGAATAACTTAGTTTTCCCGCCTGAGTTAATAATTGATTAATTATTTTAGGTAATTGAAATTCACTTTTAAGATAAGCATAAATTAAATAAGCATAAAAAAAGCCTTCGCTGGTTAACCAAATAACTCCATAACTATTTTTATTTAAAGGCGTTTGCCAATTTAAAAAATGTAAACCCATCATACTACTTATAAATAAACTAAAAACAAATAAAGTCATTATTTTATTTATTTTTAGTTTAAAGAAAAAAAGCGCAAAGATCATACCTAAAATAAATTCATTTAATCTTAATAAAAAAGTGGCATAAAAATGGGCAAAAATAATCTCACTAAATAAACCAATGGCGATATTTACAAAAAATAAAAGACAATAAGCAGCAATTAATAATTTAATTCCCCATTTTTGATAAAAGAATAAAATCAAAGGAAATACCAAATAACATTGAAATTCCCGCTTAATCGACCATAAATGTCCCATTTCATTGGCATAAGATTGAAACGTTAAGGCATTTATAATTTGTTGCCCTGTAATATAAGGAAAAAATAGAGCGTAAGATAAAATAACTACGGCATAAAGCGGATAAATCCGAATAAAACGTTTAGCAAAAAAAGCGGGGATTTTGAGCGTTTTATTATGATAAAGAGAAGCAAATAAAAATCCGCTTAAGCAAAAAAAGAAAGAAACGGCGGAATAACCATAATAATTAATAATAATAAAAGGATTGAAGGTTTCAAGCGGGGTAAAATAATCAGCTAAAATAAAATGTTGGATATGAAATGAAAAAATCCAAAAGGCGGCAAAAGCCCGTAAATGTAATATTTTATTGGATTGTTGCGGGGTCATTTTTTAACTTGCATATCAGGTAATGAAGACCATAACCACCATTGACTTGGATTTTTTAAAATTTGTTGTTCAAGCAAAGTCGCCATCGCTTGCATAAAATCTTCGGCGCTATAATCTTTGGCTTCATAAATATCAGCATATTCAATATGAACCCGCCCCCGCTTCCCCGCCACTGCAAAATAAGGCACCACCGCCGCCTTACTTTTTAAAGCAATTCGATAAAGCCCGATTGGAACATGAATTTTTTGATTTAGAAAATTAACTTGAACCGTTTTAACCACAGATAAATCAGCATAAGGCACATCAAAAAGCAAGACGACAATATGTTCTTTAAGCGCATGATAAAGCGGTTTAATATTCCCGCCTTCAACCAAAAAAGGTCCGCCTAAGACTTTTTGAATATTATCTAATTTCATTTTACGATAACGAAACTCGGCAGGATGTAATTGATGGGTATTTTCATCCCCGCCATCTCGCGTTAAAGTGCTGACCGTGTGATTATTTAATCGTAAGATCGGACCATTCATCCAAAACCGCCCAAAATGTCCGCTGGTTAAGATAATCTTGCGCCCTGCCCTTTTTAATTTATTAACTTTTTCAATGCCTGAAACTTGAATTAAAGATTGAATATTGCGGGGCGTTGTTAGACGAGGCATCATAAAACTGTCTAATCGATCATATTCCACCATCTGACAATAGGCTTTAATAAAAGCTTGTGGATTGAAATTGGGATTATCTAAGGTTTTTTCGGCTTGATGGGCGGCATTCAATGCCATTGGATCTTTTTTAGCAGCTCGTAAACTGGTTAAATTAGCAAAGGGATAAGCAAGTGAAAAAGGCAATTTAGATTGAATCGGCAAAACATAATCATAACGAATGGAATAATTTCTCATGATTCAATTTCCGTCCATTGATGTGGAATAGAACAAACCCCAACATCACGATTATTTTCAGGTTGGCGGACTTTAAAATGGCAACAAGTATCAATTGAATCATAAATATGAACATTACTTTGATCAATTAACCAAATTTCTAACGCATATTCGCCTGATAATAAAGGCAAGTCCTCAATAACATAAGAAATGCCATATTGAGAAGGTTCTAATAAGTGTAATTCAATATTTTCAATGGCAGTACTGGCACCATAACATTGAATGCCATCATTACGTTTAATAATAATTCCAATATGAACATCATTAATCGGCTCGCTTCCTTGATGAGTGATATAAGCCTCAACAATAAACCTTTCGCCTGTAATATAAACGGGTTTTTCTTGTTTATGGTTTAAAGCAATTTCTTTAATCCAAGTTTGCTTTTGAGCATCTGTAGGCGGGGCAATGACCGTTTTTTTAATTTTCTTTTGAGTTTTTGGCGGCGTTAGACCGCGATTATTATCTTGGTAAGCATCTAAAACATCATGAGCGGCGCCCATCATTTGAACTTGTCCTTTATCAAGCCAAACCGCTTGATCACAAAGTTCTTTAACATGGTATAAATTATGCGAGCAAAAAACCAACATTTTCCCCGCTTCTTTAAAACCTAACATTCGATCCATGCTTTTCTTTTGAAAGCGATTATCCCCAACAGAAAGCGCTTCATCAACAATTAAAATATCAGGATCAACCGAAGTGACCACCGAAAAAGCAAGGCGGACAAACATGCCAGATGAATAAGTTTTAACAGGACGATGGATGGCATCCGCTAGTTCCGAAAAATCAATAATTTCAGGAATTTTTTCAGCCGTTTCCGCTGCTGAAAGCCCTAATAAAGCACAAGCCAGCCGAATGTTTTCTAAACCACTAAATTCAGTATGAAAACCAGAACCTAATTCTAAAATTGCCGACACCCGCCCTTCTATCTTTAAACTCCCTGTACTGGTGATCATGGTTCCCGCCAGTAATTTTAATAAGGTCGATTTTCCCGCCCCATTATTACCAATCACGCCAAAAGTCAGCCCTTTTTCAAGTGTTAAACTAAAGTCTTTTAATGCCCAAATTTCCTCATGTTGAGGCTTTTTAAATAACCATTCTTTAATAATTTGGCGAGGGGATTGATATTGGCGATAAACTTTACCAATGGATTGAGCTTCAATACGCATTAAATAAAATCCTTTAGACGGTTAACAATACGTTCATAATAAGGAAGTAACAATAATAAACAAAATAGAAAAATTCCTGTAATAAGATAAAATTCGCCATCAGGCAAACTATTTTCAAATAAAATATGACGATAGGCATTAATTAAAATTGCCAAGGGATTATAGTCAATAACCCAATGATAAGCCTCGGGAACCATTGATTCTGGATAAATAATGGGGGTTGCAAAAAATAACATGGTTAGCAACATTGCCAATAAAGGCGGGAAATCTCGAATAAAAACACTAATAAGACTTGAAATAAGCGCCAAAACCAGCGTTATAATTAACCGACTGAATAATAAAAAAGGCATAAATAATAAAAAATAAAAAGCACTTAAACTATTTTGATATAAAGCAAAAATAACTAAAATAACCAGTCCAATTAATTCAATAAATAAAGTTGAAAATAAAATAGAACTAATAAGTAATCCCGCAGGCAAGGTAGATTTGGTTAAAAGCTCGCGATTATCTGATAATAAAGTGGAAGAACGAATTAAACTATCTTGAAAGGCGGTAAAAGGCAATAAACCCGCAAATAAATATAAGGCAAAGCTGGCGGTACTGCCTTGAATATCAAAGCGAACTTGTAGAATGGTTGAAAAAACAAAGGTATAAACTAATAATAATGCCAAAGGCTGAATAATTAACCATAGAAAACCCAACCAAGTTCCTTTAATACGCCCTTGGATATCCCGCCAAGCTAACATAACGGCTGTTCGAGGATATTGTTTAAGAAAAAGATTTTTCATGCAGAGAATTATTTTAAATGGTTTTTTGGGTTATTATAACAGCTTAGAGAAAATGATTTCTCGTTACCACGCTCCTGCGTAGTAATGCATACTAAATATATCGTATTATATAAAGTTGATTCAATACGATTAAGATCGTATGCATTCCCACGCGGAGCGATGGGAACGAGTAAACAATCTGATTTATATATAATTTTTCTTAATTTAAAGGTTGAATATTAAAAATGCAAAAAATCGCCATTATTGGAACCGCCTGTTTATTTCCAGAAGCAGAAACCCCGCAGGCTTATTGGAAAAACTTGCTTAGTAAGCAAGATTCTAGAAGTCGTGCGACCGCTCAACAAATGGGACGAACGGCTGATGATTATTTTGCCAAAAATAAAGGGACTAAAGATAAATATTATTGCACCTTAGGCGGTTATATTCATAATTACCAATTTAATGCCAATGGTTATCAACTTCCCGCCCCACAATTAGAAAATTTAGATCATACTTTCCAATGGTCATTACAAACTGCAAAAGAAGCTTTAAAAGAAGCGGGTTATGCAGGAAATGCGGGGAATTGTGGGGTTATTTTAGCTAATTTATCATTTCCAACTAAACAATCGAATCATGTTTTTTTGCCGCTTTATCAGCAATTAATGCAACCTGCTTTAACGGAGTTATTAGGGCAAGATTTTAAAATGCCCCTAACTGAAAAAACAGATAATTTAACCAATGGCGGGATTGCAGGAATGCCCGCCAGCGTTGTCGCTCAAGCTTTAGGTTTAAATGGCATTTATCTTGGTTTAGATGCGGCTTGTGCCTCTTCTCTTTATAGTATTAAACTGGCTTGTTCTTATTTATTGTCTGGTAAAGCCGATTTAATGTTAGCGGGTGCGGTCAGTGCGGGCGATCCGTGGTTTGTTTCAATTGGTTTTTCAATTTTTAATGCATTTCCGCAAAATATTGCCAGTTTACCCTTAGATAAAAATTCAAAAGGTTTAAATACGGGAGAAGGCGCGGGTTTTGTGGTCTTAAAACGGTTTGATGAGGCGGAAAAAGACGGCGATACCATTTTAGCCGTGATTGATGCCATTGGTTTATCCAATGATGGACGCGGAAAATTTGTTTTAAGCCCCAATGAAAAAGGACAGGTGACTTGTTTTGAACGGGCTTATCAAGCGGCGGGAATTGAACCCAAAGATATTGATTATATTGAATGTCATGCAACAGGTACCCCGCTTGGCGATCAAACTGAAATCCAATCAATGAGCCAATATTTTAGTGATAAAGGCAGTGATTTTTATATTGGTTCTGCAAAATCAAACTTTGGACATTTATTAACCGCCGCAGGCATGGCGGGCATGAATAAAATGATTTTAGCGCTTAAAAATGAAGCCATTCCCGCCACCATTGGATTACAAAATCCGATGGTTTCAAAAGATGGCAAAATTGGCGGCACAAAAGTGGTCTCTGAAACCCGCCCTTGGAAAAAGACCACTAAAACTCGTAAAGGCGGAATTAGCGCTTTTGGTTTTGGTGGAACCAATGCCCATTTAGTATTTGAAGAATATCGTAAAGACAATAAAACCGAGCCAACCAAAATAATCGCCCAAACACCCTTAAGTATTATTGGCATGGGCGCTTATTTTGGAGATTGTAAAAATCTGGCTGAATTTGAACAAGCGATTTATCAAGGTCAACAATCGACCCAACAAATTCCATTAGATCGCTGGTTAGGTTTTGAACAACAACCTGAAACTTTACAACAAATGGGGACTAAACAAGCCCCGCAAGGTCATTATATTGATCAATTTGATTTTGATTATTTATATTTTAAAATCCCGCCTGAACAAAAAGCGCCGTTGATTCCTCAACAACTCTTAATGATGAAAGTGTTAGATGAAGCACTTAAAGATGCCAAATTACCCACAGGCGGAAATATTGGGGTGATTGTTGCAATGGAAATGGATCTTACGATTCATCAATTTAGAGGGCGGGTTGATAGTGAATGGGCGATTAACGAAGGATTAGAACAGGCGGGCATTAATCTAAATCCAGCACAAAAAAATAAATTAATTAATTTAGTTAAAGATAGTTTCCATAATGCGGTTGAAATTAATCAATTTACCAGTTTTATTGGCAATATAATTCCATGTCGAATCTGTTCTTTATGGGATTTTTCAGGACCTGCTTTTACGATTTCAGCCGAAGAAAATAGTGCTTTTAAAGCACTTGAAGTGGCTAAATTATTTTTAGAAGCGGGAGAAGTCGATGCGATGGTCGTTGGCGCAGTTGATTTATCAGGTAGTTTTGAATCTGTTTATTTACAAAATCAACGTAATAAATTAAATCCACAAGATAAAGCCAGTTTAGCCTTTGCCGAAGAAAATCAAGGTTGGAATATTGGCGAAGGTGCGGGCGCTATTGTATTAAAACGGACGGATCAAATAACACCCGATGAAAAACCTTATGCCCAAATCAGTGCATTAGCCATTAGCAGTCATCAACAAAATTTAGCAGAAATCACCAAACAAGCTTTAATATCCGCTAAAGTAACCGCTCAACAAATTGGTTATATTGAGCTTAATAGCAGCGGACAAAGCCAACAAGATGCCGAAGAACTCGCCGCTTTAACTGAAATGACGGGACAAAATACCGCCCTTGGCAGTGTTAAAATCAATATTGGTCATACTTTTGCGGCTTCGGGTTTAGCGAGCTTAATTAAAACCGCTTTATGTATTCAAAGTAACTTTATTCCCGCCTTGGCTAATTGGCAAAAACCAAAACAAAATACCTTAAATTGGCAAGAAAAAGGTTTTTATTTTCCAATAGATTCCCGCCCTTGGTTAAATACAACAATAGATAGCAAACGTTATGCTTTAGTCAATAGTTTAAGTTATGATCAAAGCAGTGGTGTTTGTGTACTCAGTCAAAGCAATCAAAAATCCCGCCCCAATCAAGCTTTAGCCAACCCAGAAGTTTATTTATTTTTATTTGCGGGTAATACGGTTAGTGAATTAGAACAACAACTCAATGCCATTTTAGATATTGCTGAAAAAGCCAATTTTAATCAATTAGCTTTACAACACCTTAAAACTTTTGAAGCGGCTCAAAACCCCGCCTATCGTTTAAGTTTACTTGCCAAGGGCGCATCTGATTTAGTAAGAGAAAGCCAATCTGCCTTAAAAAATATTAAAATTGCCATTAAAAGTAATAAAGAATGGAGCACCCCTTTTGGTAGTTATTTAACACCCAATCCGCAAGCTGAAAAAGGCAAAATTGCCTTTGTTTATCCAGGTGGATTTAATTCTTATCAAGGGATGTTAAAACAACTCTTTTATTTATTTCCTGAATTACAAGAAGAGTTAAAAGAGTGTTGCAGTTCTTTATATAAAATGATGCGCAGTCATTATTTATATCCCCAAACGATTAATGCCCCCACCAAACAAGATCTAAAACAAGTAGAAGCAGATATGGGAGAAGATGCGGTTGCCATGTTTGAATCGGGTATTACCGCTTGTGTTGCTTTAACCAAAGTGATTCAAGATATTTTAGGTATTAAAGCCCAAGCCGCCTTTGGACATAGTATGGGCGAATTATCCATGTTATTTTCAACAGGTACTTGGGCAAGCACGGATGAAATGAGTGCTACTTTACATGAAACGGCGACTTTTAAAACCCGCCTTGTTGGTGAAATGGATGTGGTTCGTAAGGCTTGGGATTTACCGCCTCCTTGCGAAGGAGAAGCACCAATTTGGGGAACTTATACCTTAAGAACAGATGCCAAAACCGCGCAAGCCGTGATTGATAAAGAACCACGGGTATTTTTAATTATGATTAATGCGCCTAAAGAAATCGTGATTGCGGGAGATGACGCTGCTTGTCGACGGGTTGTTAAAACATTAAAATGGAAACTTTTTCCTGTCCCGATTAAAGATGTGGTACATAATGAATTAGTGAAAGCGGAATTTGAACCCCTTAAAAAACTCCATACCATGCCTGTTACTTTAGGTTCAGAGATGGATTTTTATACCGCCGCAAACTATCAAAAAACCAGTTTAGAAGCGGATGTTATTGGACATAATATTGCCACATTTTATTGTCAACAAGTTGATTTTCCCCGCCTTATTAATCAAGTTTATGACGATGGCGCCCGTATTTTTATTGAATTAGGACCGCAAAGCAGTTGTACTAAATGGGTTAGTGAAACTTTAAATGCGGAAAATAAACCTCATTTAGCCGTTGGAACCAGTCGAAAAGGCGCCAGTGATATGCTTTCTTTAATGCGAATGGTGGCTAAATTAAGCAGTCATGGGGTTAAAATTAATTTAGAGCGGTTATTTCCTAAAGTGATTGAAACTGTTAAAAAACCAAGTTTAGTTCGCCCTGTTATTTTAGGTAAGACTTCTTTTTCTAAGGCGGTTTTGAGTGAGGAGAATAAGCGGTTATTTGGGCGCGGAAAAACGGTGCAGAGAGGGGCTTTTCCTGCTGAGGTGTTGATGGGGATGTTTGGGTATCAGGATGGGTTTTAGGGTGTAGTTTATGGGGGATTGTGGTAGTATGTGCTCGTTCCCATCGCTCCTGAGACTGTGAAAGAATATTTTTATAAATACTCTATCTACAATTTTTATAATTTATCTCATGAGACGCTCAGCGGAGCGTCTCTACATATTATTTCACCTCGTATGGAATAAAATAATATTAGCCATTAAATAAAATAATGTATAATAAAGAAATACGAAAAATTTAATTATAAAAACAATGAGTAATCTATATAAAGAAGGTCAAGATCGTCATGAAGTTGGTTTTTTTCCAGCAACTTTAGAAGATATTATTGCAAAAGATAATCCTGTTCGCGCCATTGATGCCTATGTTGAATCAATTAATATGGGCACTTTAGGTTTTACCAAAACAAACTTATCAAACCCTTGTGGTCAACCTGCATATCATCCAAAATTGTTATTGAAAGTTTATATTTATGGTTATTTAAATAAAATAAGAAGTTCTAGAAAACTAGAAACCGAAATTAAACGAAATATTGAAATGATGTGGCTTTGTCAAGGTCTTCAACCCACTTATAAAACCATTGCTGATTTTAGAAAAGACAATCCTAAACCCCTTCAAGAAATATTTAAAATATTTGTTTTACTTTGTAAAGAACTTGGTTTTATAGAGGGAAAAACCATTGCCGTTGATGGCGCTTTTCTTCGAGCAAATGCTTCTAAAAATCGCCTTTTAACAAAAAAAATATTAGAAAGAGATATTAAAAAAATAGAAACTCAAATAAAAAAATACCTTGAAAATCTTGCAATTGAAGATACAAATAATGAACAACTTCAGGCGATGCTTGAAAAAAAAACAATAAAAAAAAATGACCTAGAGATATTAAATAAAATGGGTGAAAATCAGTATAATCGAACCGACCCTGATGCAAAACTGATGATTAAGCCTTCCCATAATTTAATGGCGTATAATTGTCAAATTGCGGTTGATAGTGCTTATAAATTTATTGTATCAACTCAAGTCAGTTCTCAGGGAAATGACTTCGGTATAATGCATGATATCGCAGTAACAACAAATGCAGCACTTAATATCAATCCAACTTATTTAATGGATTCTGGATACTATAGTCACCAAGAAGTTGCAAAATGTGAAGCAGATAAAATACCTGTTTATGTTTCAATTCCTAAAAAACAAAATAGAGCAAAAAAACAAGGTTATTTTATTCAAAATGAGTTTACTTACAATGAACCTGCCGATCATTTTATTTGTCCAAATAACCAGATTTTACCCAAAACAAACTCATATAATATTAAAAGTAATGGGGGTAAAAACTATTTTTACAGAGCTTCTTCAACCACTTGTAAAAACTGCTCTATTCGAGATAAGTGTATTCCAGAAAACACGAAGTATAAGCAGTTGGGTGTTTCAGAATATTTTAGTGTTGTTCAAACACATCGAGAAAAAATGGAAACAGAAAAAGCTAAAGAGTATATCACGGCTAACGCATTTTAATGGCTGATTCTAGAAGGGTTGAACGATATTCATCATTAAGTGAACTCATTTTCTTTTTACGGGAAATACTGGCTGATTTTGTTTTATCTTGCTTGAATAAATTAAGGGCTATTTTACGCATAATATTAAATGCTAAAGCGCCATTTCCTCTACGTATCCTAGATTCATCTTCTCTAAAAGTCATATCTAATACCCAATGCATACTTTCTACTTGCCAATGGCTACGTACCGAATTTGATGCTTGCTTTGCATCGAGTTCAAGTGAGCTAATATACCAACGTTCTTCATTCGTTATTTTACCTGTTGATTTCTGATGAATTTCGGTGGATATAATGATAATACTCGTGAGTCCAGACCCAGGGCAAGATTACGAAAATACATTTAAAAACAAAATGTTATGATAGAATATTTTATCCTCATTAGCATTTTAATTGATAAATATGGTCGCTCCCTTAATAACTCACTTTTCAAAAATAAAAGA
>Ga0256847_1000490_pt1 | contig 24979 bp, 23 predicted proteins | sample TeddybearmetaG_FD_189099 | JGI IMG/M metagenome (GOLD analysis project Ga0256847, IMG submission 189099) | Hydrothermal vent microbial communities from East Pacific Rise, Pacific Ocean - Teddybear | ecosystem: Environmental > Aquatic > Marine > Hydrothermal vents | place: Pacific Ocean: East... | reverse complement strand
CCCAATCCGACTTTTTTATTTCTTTAAAAGCAATTGGTAAATTAACCCATGAAGATTATCAAACCATTACCCCTTTAATTGATGATGCCTTACGGGGCGTGGCGGATGCGAAAATGAATATTTTTGTTGATGCTTCTGAATTTGAAGGTTGGGAATTGCGTGCCGCTTGGGATGATTTTAAATTTGGCGTTAAACATCATAATGAGTTTAATAAAATTGCCATTTTTGGAAATCAAAAATGGCAAGAATTTACGGGAAATATTGCCAATTGGTTTGTTGCGGGTGAAGTGCGCTTTTTTAAAAACCCCAATACTGCCTTAATTTGGCTTGAATCGACTGATTGAGATTAATTTATGTTCCGCCTAAGTCGTTATCTACATGCCTTAAATCCCCAAACGGTCCCGCCTAAACGTAAAACTGCGCCATTAAACCAAATGCAAGGTCCCGTGGTTATTTGGAATTTAATTCGGCGCTGTAACTTAACTTGTAAACATTGCTATGCAACTTCAGCAGATAAAGATTTTGCAGGTGAGTTAAATAATTCAGAAATTTTTAAAGTCATGGATGATTTATGGGACTTTGGTAGCCGCGTTTTAATTTTATCAGGTGGTGAACCTTTAATGCACCCTGATATTTTTAAAATCTCTCAATATGCCAAAGATAAAGGTTTTTATATTGGTTTATCAACCAATGGCACCTTAGTAACAAAAGACAATATCCAACAGATCAAAGCGGCTAAATATGATTATGTTGGAATTAGCTTGGATGGCTTAAGAGCAACCCATGATAAATTTAGACGATGCCAAGGGGCTTTTGAAGAAGCCTTAAATGGCATTAAACTTTGTCAAGATACGGGAATTAAAGTGGGTTTACGTTTTACCCTAACCCGAGATAATGCCACCGAACTGCCTGATTTATTAGATTTAATGGAACGCGAACAAATTGATAAATTTTATTTATCACATTTAAATTATGCGGGACGGGGTAATAAAAATCGCACCAGTGATTTACATTATCAAATGACCCGTGAAGCAATGGATTTATTATTTGCTACTTGTTGGACAGATGTTGAACAAGGCAATCAACGCGAATTTGTAACAGGCAATAATGATGCGGATGGGGTTTATTTACGTTATTGGATAGCCCAACATCATCCACAATATTTAGATCAAATTGAAAAAATGCTGATTCGCTGGGGTGGTAATGCGTCAGGCGAATGGATTTCAAATATTGATAATTTAGGCAATGTTCATCCTGATACGATGTGGTGGGATTATAATTTAGGCAATGTCCGAGACCGTCCCTTTTCTGAAATCTGGATGGATACCAAAGATCCATTAATGAAAGGTTTAAAACAACATCCCCGCCCCTTGCAAGGACGTTGTGCCGCCTGTCAATATTTTAATATTTGCGGCGGCAATTCCCGCACACGAGCTTGGCAACTCACAGGCAATTTTTGGGCAGAAGATCCAGGGTGTTATTTAACCGATAATGAAATTGGAGTCACCGCCATGCCTGAAAAAATCAAAGTAACGGCTTATAGTCGATCTAGATGAATTCTAAATCAAATTATTTACCAGGCGACTTCGCCATGTGGATCTTTATTTTTGCAGAATTGACTGTTTTTGCGATCTTCTTTTTAGCTTATGCTTTTTCTCGTAGCCAACATGTTGAATTATTTAATCAATATCAATTAACATTGAATAAAGAAAGTGGCGCAATTAATACCTTTATTTTAATTACCTCTAGTTATTTTGTGGTACAAGCGGTTAAAATGGTCAAACAAGACCAAATCAAAAAGGCGGGAAACTGGCTAATGGCGGCTTTATTAGGTGGAATGGGTTTTGTTATTATTAAAATGGCAGAATTTATTAGTAAAACAATAGACGGAATTAATTTAAGTACCAATCTTTTTTATATGTTTTATCTATCACTCACCTTTTTTCATTTTATGCATGTATTGCTAGGCATGGTAATTTTGTTTATTATTTGGTTAAACTTACGTAAAGGATTATATTCATCTCAACAATTTATTGGCATTGAAACAGGCGCCGTTTATTGGCACATGGTTGATTTAGTTTGGATTGTGTTATTTCCTTTAGTTTATATTATTCGTTAAAAAAATGAGCAGAGAAACCCTTGTTTGGTTATTACTTGTCGGTTTAACTTTTGCCACCTATTTGGCAGGAAAATTAAATTATAGTGGTTCAGGAATGATGTTATTATTAATGCTTTCTGTTTTTATTAAAGGGCATTTTGTTATTTCTGATTTTATGGAATTACGCCATGTCCGCCTTGGATGGCAACTTGTCATGCATGGTTGGTTATTATTTGTAACCAGTTTAATTACCCTCGCTTATTTTATTGGCATTGGAGCCTTTTAAATGACTCAACAAATTCCTTTTTACCAAGCTCAACAAAATGAAGTGGCTTTATTTGAACATGCTTGGAAACGCCAATTGCCTTTATTATTAAAAGGACCGACAGGATGCGGAAAAACCCGCTTTATTGAACATATGGCGGCAAAATTAGGGCGTAAATTATATACCATTGCTTGTCATGATGATTTAACCACCGCCGATTTAGTCGGACGCCATTTAATTGGTGAAGGTGAAACCTATTGGAATGATGGACCTTTAACCCGAGCCGTTCGTGAAGGGGCTATTTGTTATTTAGATGAAGTGGTCGAAGCACGCAAAGATACCACCGTGGTATTACATCCCTTATCAGATAATCGCCGAATTTTACCCATTGAACGCACAGGAGAAGAAATCCAAGCCCCGCCTGAATTTATGTTGGTGGTTTCTTATAATCCAGGTTATCAAAATTTATTAAAAGGCATGAAACCATCAACAAGACAACGTTTTGTTGCCATGCAATTTAATTATCCCAATGCTGAACTTGAACAACAAATTATTCAACAAGAAACTGAAATTGACAGCGAACTGGCGGAAAAACTGGTTAAATTAGCCAATGCCTTACGAATTTTAAAAGATCAAGATTTAGAAGAATCCGCATCAACCCGCCTATTAGTGTATGCCGCTTTATTAATTAAAGATGGATTTAATCCCTTGAGCGCTTGCCAAGCCGCCATTATTGAACCGCTTAGTGATGAAGAAGAAACAATTCAGGCTTTAATGGAAGTGGTACGGGTTTATTTTGGGGATTGAAAAATATGACTCAACATTTTATTAAAGAAATCACCATTAAAAAATTTAAATGTTTTAATGATTTTAATGCTTCTGGATTTAAACAAATTAATTTAATTGGAGGGCAAAATAATATTGGTAAAACGGCTTTTATGGAGGCTTGTTATATTAATGTTTGTGCTTGGGATATTAAAAGTTTTGCAACGGCTTTAATGGATATAAAATGGATGCGAGAAAGTTTAAATTTATTAAATATTATTGAAGATAATCTATATTTTTCAAAATTTGTAGAACAACAAAATGGGATTTTGATTCAATCAAATATTCATAATATTCAATATCAAATTAAAGAAGAACAAGGAATTAAAGAATATTTATTTGAAATAAATAATAATAAAAATCAAATTAATATTAAACAATTTTCATTTGAAATAAAAAGAATAAATATTATTATTTTTATTGATAATTTTGGTTTTTCTAATGATAATATTTTAAATATTTATGCAGCTCTACAAAGAAAAGATAAAGAAGATTATTTAAATAAGATTTTAAATCAATTTAATTCTAATATTGAATCGTTTAAAATTATTAGTGACACTCCATTATGTAAAATTAATAATGAATATTTAGAATTAACCGAACTAGGCGATGGCGCCCGCCATTTAATCTCCATTATTATTTCTATCTTTGCTTGTGAAAATGGGACTTTATTTATTGATGAAATAGGAAATGGCATTCATTACACAAAATTAGATGAATTGTGGAAAGTTATTTTTAAAGTTTCTAAAGAACTTAATGTTCAAATTTTTACAACTACCCATTCTAAAGAATGTATTGAAGCTTTTAATCGAGAACAACAAGAAAATAGCTGTTATTTTGAACTTGCTCAAAATAGTAAAACTAAAAAAATCTTTATGCGGGATTTAGATGCCATCCAATTACAATATGAATTAACCCATCAAGGAAGTTATCGCGGTGAGTAATTTATTGATTGTTGAAAGTAAAAATGATCAATTCTTTTTTGAGGCTTTAATCAAACATATTAATTTAAAGATTGAAGTTGGATCTCCAATTTGTTCCATTGATGATTATGATTGTTTAGGTGGCATTGGTAAATTAGAACTAAAATTAAAAGCAATTAAAGGAGATATTCAAAAAGGAAAAATTGATAAAGTAGGGATTATTTTTGATGCTGATCAAGTGGGCATTAACCAAAGAAAAAAGCTAATTTTAGAAAAAATTCAACAAATATTTACAAAAGAAGAACAACCTATTTTTAGTCTTTATATTTTAAATATTGAGGGCGAAGGCGAACTTGAAACGGTCTTAAAAAAAATTCATAACCAAAATAGTGAAATAGCCGATTGTTTAATCTCTTGGCAAGCTTGTTTACCTAAAAATAAACAAGTTAAAATAAAAGATTTTGATAAATTATGGATACAATTTTATCAACGCTTTGATTGCTGTAATAAAAAAGAACAAAAACAAGCAGGAAGAAAATGTGGCAATGAAAAATCTTTTAGCAAAAATATTTATAATTATGATCACCCACAACTGAATAAGCTTAAACAATTTTTACATGACTTAGGTTGCTAAAATCTCTATTTGATATAAATTAAGGTCTCATTGTAATAAAAATGCTAGGATAAATTTATATTTTAACTCGTTTATTTATGCCCTATGCCTGATTTAATTGATCCTTTTGCACGTAAAATTGAATATATTCGTGTGTCTGTGACAGATCGCTGTAATTATCGTTGTTTTTATTGTATGCCTTCTTCGGGCATGGAATGGGAAGAACGTAATGAATTTTTAAGTTATGAAGAATTAACCCGCCTTGTCCGCCTTTTTTCTGAAATGGGTGTTACAAAAGTCCGTTTAACAGGCGGAGAACCCTTAGTTCGGAAAAACTTTACCCAATTTATCAAACAACTTAATCAATTAGAAAAAATTACCGATTTATCCCTATCAACCAATGCCCATTTATTAGCAGATAAAGCCCAAGACCTTTATCAAGCGGGGATTTCACGGGTTAATATTTCCATTGATTCTCTTGATTCTGAAAATTTTAAGAAAATTACTCGTAATGGTGATTTAAGTAAAGTGATTGAAGGCATTGATGGCGCTTTAAAGGCGGGAATGCAACCTGTTAAACTCAATATGGTGATTATGAAAGGTTTAAATGATCATGAAATTGAACCAATGTTAGAGTTTGCCAAACAACGGGGGGCTAATTTACGTTTAATTGAAACCATGCCGATTGGAATTGCGGGCATTGATAGCCAAAAATATTATATTTCGGCACAAGATATTTTAAAACGTCTTAAAAAAATCAGTGGGGCTGATTTAATTCCCATTGCGACCACAATTGGCGCGGGTCCCGCCCGCCATTATCGCTTTGCTAATACTAAAACCACCATTGGCGTTATTAGCGCCATGTCTCAACATTTTTGTGATACTTGTAATCGAGTGCGCTTAACCGCCCGTGGTGATTTAGTGTTATGTCTAGGACAGGAAGATCGGGTGGGTTTACGAGATCCAATGCGCCAAGGACTTTCCGATAATGAATTAAAAGTTTTAATTATAGATGCGATTAAACATAAACCTCGTAGCCATGATTTTAGTCACAATCAACAACGCGTTGAATTGCGTCATATGTCTGCTCTGGGCGGATAATTTTTAACAACTTTGACAATTTATTTTAGTCATTTTTGCAAATATCAAGGCGCCCATAATACCCAATAAAATCATTAAAAAAGCCAGCGGCGCATGCGGTGATAAAATCGGCAATGCAATAAAAATAAGTGCATCATTTCCCCCTGGAATCATTGCCGCTCCTAAGCCCATCATAATTCCCGCAAAACCATGTCGTAACCAACTTTTTAATGGCGCTTTGGTTATTTTAAAGGCTTTAGAATGAAAACTTGCTAACACCATTCCTGCTAATAATGCAAAAGTCGGAAAAATACTTAATAAGCTAAATTCTTGGCTTGATTGCTGTTTTAATACAATTTGGATATAACTAAAAAACTGAGTGGTTGGACTCCAATCCGCAATAAAATAAGTTAAAACAGCGGTTAAAAAACCAATAATAATCGCCGCCGACATGCCTCGATATTGAGGTGCTTTAATTTTTTGTAAAAAAGAATGCTGTGGATTAGCGCCTTTTTTCCAAACAACCACCCAAAGTAATAACCATAAAAAAGCACATAAAAAACTTAATAAATTTTGCGGCATTAACGCCACTGCATTAATTTGTCGTAATGCTACAGGATGCAATATGGGACTTAAAATAAATAAAGAAAATCCAATGCCCCAACCCACAATCGTTGCCATCATTACAATTTGACCTGTGCATAATTTATTCAGCGTTGAAATATTACAACCCATATTCAACCCCGCCCCAAAGCCAAATAAAAAACCACCTAAAAGACTTAATAAATGAAAATCATAATGAAAAGCAAAAATAGAATAACCCAAACAACCCAATAACCAAAGCGCAAAAATGCCCCAAATAGAAGCCGATAAAATACTAATTAAACGCTTTATTTTTTTCTCCATTAATATTTCAGCAACCGCCGCAACCAAACAAATTCCCACCTTTCGAGCCATAAAGCCAAAACAAAGCGCACTTATAAAGACTAACAAATAAGAAAAAATCATAATATAAAAGCAAAAAATGAATACCAAGAATAAGACCGTTCTATTTTACTTATTATGACTCAGCTTATAAACTAATGGCTTAGTTAATCCTTATTTAACCGTGTTTTTATGTCAGAACTTTCTATTCTCGCCATTATCTGGTTTAGTGTGTTTATTGCGGCTTATTGCGCACATAAAACCCGCCTAACGCCTGTTCTTTGGTATTTATTTTGCGGTGCCGTATTAGTTAATACGGGTTTATTACCTGAAAAAATGCCTGAATTTATTCAAAATTTAGCGGAATTAGGCATTATTATTATTATGTTTGCCTTGGGTTTTGAGGAAAATACTAATCGCTTTATTAATGGCATTAAACGCAGTTGGGGAATTGCCCTTTTTGGTGCCATTGTCCCTTTTGCCGTGGCTTATTTTATGTCATTTTGGTTTTGGCAAGATACCAATATTGCCTTGCTTTGTGGTTTAGCGATGACGGCAACCGCTGTTTCCTTAACGATGGTTTCTTTAAAAGAAGAAGGTTTAAGTAAAACGCCCGCCGCAACGGGTATTATGACCTCGGCTATTTTAGATGATATTGGTTCTTTGGCATTGGTTGCCATTTTGGTTCCAATTGCGGCAGGTGAAGCAACCATTAGTGTGATGGGAATTTCATGGATTTTATTAAAAGCGATTGGCTTCTTTTTAATTATTATTTTTATGGGGGCTTGGTTATTTCCATCTAATAATTGTCGCTTTAAAAAATTTAAATTTCTAAATAAAATTAATTTACGCGGTGTTTTAGCTATGGGAAATGGCGAATATACCGTTTTAACCTTGCTTTTACTTGCTGTTTTAGTGGGTTTATTAGCGCATGATTTTGGATTTCATCCTGCCATTGGTGCTTATATGGCGGGTTTAATTATTCATCAAGAATATTTTAATTTTCATCCAAATAAAGAAGTTGATTTTCATAAAAAAGCCAGTGAAATTATTGATAATGTGGCATTTACTTGGATTGGTCCCATTTTCTTTGTTAGTTTAGGTGCCAAATTAATTTTTGAACTGGATATTTTTGTTTCAGTTTTAGAAGAAGCTTTTTTATTATTTATTGGCTTATTTATTGGACAAATTTCTTCCGCTACTTTAGCCGCTCGTTATACGGGCAATTTTATCTGGCAAGATAGTTTAATGATTGGGTTTGGTATGTTGGGGCGGGCGGAACTTGCTTTTGTAGTGATGGATATTGCTTTTGTACAATATCATATTATTTCAATTGAAGTTTTTTATACTTTAATGCTAACCGCCTTTTTATTAAATATTTCGGTGCCATTGACGATTCGTTGGTGGAAGGTTTATTTTAACTAGGATATAAACATGCAACGTTATCTTGTAGGCGGCGCGGTTCGAGATGAATTATTAGATCTTAAATTTACAGATCAAGATTGGCTTGTAACAGGCGCAACCCCCGAACAAATGTTAAAAGCGGGTTATCTCTATGCAGATAAAGAAGCTTATTTTCCTGTTTTTAAAGATCCCAAAACAGGCGATGAAGTTGCTTTAGCAAGGCGGGAAATTAAAAAAAAGGCGGGCTATCGGGGTTTTGAGATTGAAGCGGATCCCAGTGTTACCTTGGAAGAAGATTTAAAACGCCGTGATTTAACCATTAATGCCATTGCAAAAGATCAACAAGGTTATTTAATTGATCCTTTCAATGGTCAGGAAGATTTAAATCAAGGGTTATTACGTCATGTTAGCCCCGCCTTTATTGATGATCCTGTGCGTTTATTACGGATTGCTCGCTTTGCCGCAAAATTAGGTTGTTGGGGTTTTAGTGTGGCGCATGGAACTCATGGTTTAATGAAAAAAATGGCATGTAGTGAAGAACTTCAAGCATTACAAGCCCCGCGTATTTGGCGAGAATTAAAAAAATCCTTAAATGAACCGCAACCTTGGCAGTTTTTCCGTGTTTTACATCATTGTCATGCTTTAGAAATTCTTTTTCCTGAATTAGCAAAAAGTATGGGGACGGCGGACGGACATAAAACCAAAATACAGAATAACCCCTTAAAAGCATTGCAATTAGCGCAAAAACAAGGCATTAAAGCCGAATTAAAATATGCCCTTGTTTTTTATTTTAGCCAAGGATTAGATAATCCCGAGGCGGAAAAAAGTTATCAATTAGCATTTCAACAATTATTAGATTTTGGTCAAGGAATGGCATTATTAGAAATTGAAAAAGCCCCACAATGGTGGCAATTTTTAAAACAATTTAATGCCTTTAAATCAACACAAAATATATTACAACTGAATCAATGTTTTAAAATTATTATTGAAGTGGAAGGCGGGAAACAGGAGTTGTTTAATAAAGTCAGGCTATTGGAAAAAATAGTGAATGCGGGTTTTGTTATTGATATAAAAAAATTACAGGCGGAAGGGTATCAGGGGGCGGAGTTGGGGAGAAGGATTATTGAGGAGCAAGTTGGGGTTATTGATTTTGGTATAAATAAAAAATAAAAATTATTGTTCTACTCGCACAAGGCGCACGAACCTCCCGCTCGACCGCCTATTGCTGCTATCAGCACCATAGTGAAAGTCAATACTCCAAGCAAAGCTACTATTGTAAACATAAGGAGAAGAAGACCAATAAAAACTATATCGAGTATTCGGAAAATAATCTTCATTAATTTTATTTTTCATCTTCTTTCTATCCACAATAGAACGCAATTCAGACACTAATGGAACATGCCAACCACTTGAAAATCCACAAAGCTCTTCATTATTACTGGCATTAATCAGTCTATCCCACTCAATAGATTTATAACCATATTCATTATCCCGCCCATGAACCCCTATTTCAGTCTTAACCTCCCAATATAAATTAGTTTTTGTATCAAATACACAAGCCAATCTTTCGCGTTATTAGGCAGCATTTCTCCCGCCGCACTTATTTTAATATAATGCGGCCTTGCTTGTTCTTTTTTCTTTTTAGCTTGCATCGCCTTTTTTAAATCAGCTTCCAATATTGCTAAATCAGGATGTTTTGCATTAACATCATGTAATTTATTAATATATTCTCCCGCCTTATTAAAATTATTTTTCTTTATATGCTTTTTAATTAAACCAATATACCGATTAGCTGCTTTTGTTTGCTTTGCTTTTTTTAAAGCTACTTGTAATATTATTAAATCAGGATGTTCCGCATCAATGCCATGTAATCTATTAAGATACCCCCTCGCCTTATCAAAATCATTTATCTTAATATTTTTTTTAACTAAATCAATATAATGATCCGCGACTTTTATTTTCTTTGCTTTCTTTAAAGCTATTTTTAATCTTGCTAAATCAGCATGAGCCATCTGAATATCTTGTAATTTATCAATATAATCCTGTGCTTTATTAAAATGCGTTATCTTAATATTTTCTTCAATTAAAGCAATATAACGATTTGCCTTTTTTGCATTTTTTAAAGTTGTTTTTAATTTAATAAATTCAGGATGTTCCGCATTCAGTTTTTGTAATTTATTAAGCGTATCTTTTGCTTTATCAAGCTGATTTTTCTTTATATTTTCTTTAATTAAAATAATATAACGATTTGCAATTTTTGCTTCTCGTGCTTTTTTTAAAGCGGTTTCTAAAATAACTAATTCAGAATGTTCCGCATTAACAAAACGTAAGCGTTCAAGATGATTTTGAGCTTTATCAAAATAACCCGCCTTAAGGGTCTTTTTAATTAAAATAATATAATGCTGGGCAACTTCTTGTTGACCTTTTAAAGCTTGTTTATTATTTGGATACTTTTTTAAAACACTTTGGTAACAATTAAAGGCATTTGTTTTTTTAGGTAAAGTTAAATAATTTCTATCTAAATATTGTTGACATTTATTTAAAAGTTGTTGTAAAACTAAATCCACCTTTTTTTGTACAACCGATTTTTCTAATATAATCGGTTTAGGTTTAGGTTTAGGTTTAGGTTTATATTCAGGTTTAGGCGGCAATTTAATAACAGGCTCTTTTTTAATTTCTTTAACCGTTTCAACTTTTTTAACCACAGGTATTACAGGTGATTTATCTTCAATTAATTCAACTAATTCAGGTTTAAAATAAACCGCACTCCCGCCAATTGCCGTTAAAAATAAAATCAACCAGCCTATTTTCCAAGCAAAATTAGATTTAATTAAAGCTTTAAATAAAGGCGTTAATACCAGCGGGCGTTTACGTTTATCTTTTGCCAACATCCGCTTTAATATTTTCCATGCTTTAGAGGATAATTTAGGAATAATTTCAGGTTCTTCATGGCAAATAATTTGGCTGTAATGTTCAAATGATTGTCCATGATAAGGATGACTTTCGGCTAAAAGTTCATAAAGCACAATTCCTAATGCCCAAGTATCGGTTTGGGCAATGGGAGCTTGCCCGCGATATTGTTCGGGCGCCATATAAGGCAAAGTACCGCTTAAATTAGGATTTTGAATGGGGGTATTTTGATGGCGGGTTAAGGTTTCACGAATTTTACTTGCTAGTCCAAAATCGGTTAAAAAAACTTTTTGATCTTTATCTCGAATTAAAATATTTTCGGGTTTAATATCACAATGAACAATGCGGTTTGCATGAGCATAATCTAATGCTTGAGCAATGGGCGCTAGTAATTTAACACTTTCTTTTAATGATAAAGGGGCATTATTTCGCCTTAATAATAAATGGCGTAAACTTTGACCCTCAATATAATCCATCACCAGATAATAACGCCCGCTTTGGGCATCTTTATCCAAATCAGTATAAGCAACAATATGACTATGACGCAGATTATCAACTAATAACGCATATTCTTGTTGAAGTTCTAAAATAGCGATTTCATTATTGCTTAATAATTTAGGTAAAAACTTAATGGCAACTTGATGATTGGCGGTTAAATGCCAAGCTAAATAAATTTCACCTTGCCCGCCTCTTCCAATCGGTTTAATAAGTTTATAACGACCATTAATAATTTGCGAATTTGGTTGATTATTACCCACTGTTTGATTAATGGTTTGGCTTAATTGTGCAAAACTTTCGCTAAATTCAGCCGTTAAATAACGATTAATTAGTTCTTTTAATTCATCCAATGACAGATTTTGATAATTATGATCCAGTTCATACAATGCCTTAATAATATCTTGTAAAGTCGGGCGGGTTTCTTCAATCAGTGATTCAAGTTCTTGATTTTCACTATTAGTATCAGATCTAGATAAAAAAAGCGTCAAAGCATTTTTAACTAAATTTCCGCCTGGAATCAAATCACAAGCGACTTCAAAAATAGCCTGAACGGTCTTATTATTGTTTTGGTACCAATCCCAAAGGCGCGTATTTCTCATTGATTCTTAAAATTAAAGTTCATTATAAATTAGGATTATGGCATAAAGTCATTAAAAATATTATTTTACAACTTATTTTATTTCTTTATTAGCAAATAATAATATATAATCCACAGCCCAATAAATAAAGGTCTTCAATTTTTTAATATTGAATTTAAATGGGAAACTGGTGAAAAACCAGTGCTGCCCCCGCAACGGTAAAGTAATTAATTTATAAGCCCGATACCAGCCTTCTTTTATTTAAACCGTGTTGCGGAGGGCGGCACTGGTGTTAAAAATTTATTTTTAGCGCAACCTCGCCTCTGCATTATTCTGCCAATAAAAGAGTACAGAACAATGTATAAAAAAATCGTATTAACCAGTACCATTCTAACCTTAATTCCTCAATGGAGTCCTGCTGAACAATTAGCCCCTATTATTATTAGTGCCGCGCGTACTGAACAAACAACCAATAAAACCCCCACGCCCATTTCAGTTATTGATAGAGAAACCATTGTTAAATCAGGTGCAACAACCATTGCCGAATTATTATTAACCCAAACCAATATTCAACTCAGTAGCCTTTATGGTAATGGCACCAGAACCACTATTAGTCTACGGGGTTTTGGTTCTAATGCCTTTGCAAATACTTTGATTTTAATTGATGGACGGCGTTTAAATAATCCTGATATTGCCTCAGCAGATATTCAAGGCATTCAATTAGATGATATTGAACAAATTGAAATTATTGAAGGCAGTGCAGGTGTCTTATTTGGCGAAGGGGCGGTAGGCGGCGTGGTTAATATTATTACTCGTAAACCTGTCGGTTTTCATGCATCAAGTCAAGTAACCGTTGCCAGTTATAAACGTAAAGCATTAAATGGCAGTATCAGTGATCGCCTAGAAAGTGGCTTTGGTTATCGTGTTTCAGCAGAAAGAGAAATTGCGGATAATTATCGGGATCGCAATGAATTAGGTTCTAAACAATTTTCATTAATGCTTGATCAACAATTTAGTGGGCATCGTGTTTTTACAGAATATCGTTATGCAGATGAAAAATTACAATTTCCAGGTGCATTAAATTTAGCCGCTTTACAGATTGATCGAGAACAAGCCCAAAATCCAGATGATCAATTCCATACTGAAACTCATAGTGCCCGCCTTGGAGGGGATTTTAAAATTAATTCACAATGGCATTTAGAAGCGGAATTAACAGGACGAAAAATACGCGGAGCGGGTGTTTTATCAGGAGATTTAAAGCAAAAGCGCCGTCTTTATTCTTTTAATCCTCGATTAATTGGTCAATTAGAGCAATTTAATATGACCTTTGGTGCCGATATTGAACGAAGTAAATATAAATTAGTTTCGGGATTTGGTGAACAATTTAATCGCCAATCAATGGAAAGTTTATATGGACAAATAACCTACTCCCCGATTCAAACATTCAGTATTACAGGCGGATCGCGTTATACTTGGGTACGTAATGAATTAAAAGATAGTTTTACCTTTCCAACAGGAAAAAATCACGGAGATCGTTTAAATGTAGCTAGTTTAGGCGCAAAATGGTTTTTTATCCCTAATTGGGATTTATTTACAAAATGGGATCAAAATTTCCGCTTTGCAAAAGTAGATGAAAATTTAGATAGTAGTACAGGCGAAGTTTTAAAAAATCAGACAGGCGATAATTTTGAAGTAGGATTAGAATATAATCAACAAGGCAATCAATTTAAAGTGAATTTATTCCGCCAAGATTTAGAAAATGAAATTGATGCAGATCCCAGTGCCAGTCCTTTTGGTGATTTTCCCGCCAATACCAATTTAGATGACACTAAACGACAAGGTATTAGCTTAAATAGCCATTGGTTTATTAATCAAACCGTCCAACTAGGCGCTAATTATGCTTGGTTAGATGCCGATTTTAGTCATGGAACTTATAAAGGTAATCGCATTCCATTAGTTTCAAAACATCATTTTGCGGTTAATGCGCGTTGGCAAGTTATCCCTAAACTTTCTTTATTTGCCGAATTAAATTATTTAAGTAAACAAGATGTGGCGGGAGATTATGCTAATATATTAGATAAAGTTGGCAGCCGAACCCTTATTAATTTAAGCGCTTTTTATCAAATAAAACAATTTAAAATTACCGCTCGAGTTAATAATTTAACGGATAAAAAATATCAAGGAACAGGCGTTAGAACCACTTTTCCAGATACCGAAGCCGCTTTTTATCCCGCTCCTGAACGTAATTTCTTAATTACTTTTGGAATTGATTTATAATTTTATTTATTGTAGAAATGTTACATACAACGTCTCTACAAGAAAAATGGTAATTACAGAGAATTAGCCCTCGTTCCCATCGCTCCTGCGTGGGAATGCATACTAAACATATTGTATTATATAAAGTTTATTTAATATGATTGGGATCATATGCATTCCCACGCTGGAGCGATGGGAACGAGAAAAAAATTATTTTTCCAATGTTTTTCCAAAGCTATATAAATCTTTTGGTTCATCAATATTTAATCCTTTAAGGAACCTCTTTTTAAATTTCATATGCGGATCATTAAATGGAGCAGGAAAATACTCAATCATTTTATGATTTTCATCTGTTAACTCAAACCTCTCTTTTTTTTGTATTTTTAGATAATCATTTGGTTCAACTGCAATTATTAAAATTCCAACCTTAAAAGTTTCAGCATAGTGTTTCAAATCAGGAGTAATTTTATTGATATGGTTTTCGGAGTGTACAAATGCAAAATAAGATCTATTGGAAAAAATGGTATGAGCAACTGATTCAAATATCCATTGCTCCCAATGATCTATGGTTATTTTAGCTTCGATAGTCGTTATTTCTATTTCTGTAGCTCCAAATAAATTATTAATTTTTATTCCAATTAAATCGGGATTTGCCCATTTTCCTTGTGAACGATTATTAGAAATATCAGCGATACGCTCATTATCAACTTGAAATAGCCATTGTTCAAAAAATGGATATAAGTCTTTTTCTAAAAGATATCCTTTTTCTTTAGCTTCCTTTCGTTCTATTATTTCTTCCTGTTCAATTTTTTTTTGTTCACTTTCGTTGGTTTTTATTGACTCTTCAATTTTTTCAAGAATACGATCAAAATAATAACCTTTCTTTCTACCTTCGCAATTAATTCGAGAATTTGTTAAATTTGAAACTTTCGATATATACATGAGGAAAGTACTTTTTGGGATTTCTGGAAAAGTAGAGTTTTCATCAAATAATTTTTTATATTCATCGAATATTATTGAGCCAGAAACAGCTTTATCTGCATCAAATATTTTTTTTTCATTTAGTATATAAGCTGAAATTTCTTCTACTTGGTTTGTTCTATCACTAATATTTTCTATATTCAATGTTGGTTTTTCAAGGTTCATGATTAAGGTCATAAGTAAGTAAATGGTATTTATAATATTATAGGTTGTAAATTAAATTATACAAAAAAAATAGTGAAAAAAATAATAAAATACTCATAAATTCAAAATAAAAACAGGGAAAAAAAGAAATCCATAAATTAAATGTAAAATTTATGGATTTCTTTTATTTCTCTTCCATAATTCCCGCCTTCCGCCGATCCTTCCCATCAAATGCAGGCGAAAATACCGCAAAAACCACACTTGCCACTGGATCCATATTCTCCGCCCAATGAAATGTCCCTTTAGGAATAAAAATAACATCTCCAGAGGATAAAGAAACACGATGATCCTTAAAATGAATGATACTTTTTCCAGATAAAATCGAAATATTAAGATCATGGCGATCATGATAATGAGGAAATTCATTGCCTTTTAAACGAATTAAATGAGTGCTGGTGTTCTTGCCACGATAAAGATGATGAATCGCAATATTCTTTTTAAGTTCTTCTTTTGTCCATATTATATTTTTATAAATCTTATCAGGATAAACAAGTTGAATATGCTCCTTTGATTGACAAGAAAATGAGAATAAAAAAAGAAAAATATAGAGGGTTGTTTTCATTTTAAATAGCCTTTTCTAATGGCTTGAATTGTGCCATCAATTTCTTGTGATAATAATTGATCCAAGGTATAAAAAGTATCAATCTCATCAAATACTAAACCAACAAAATGTTTATAAGAATCGGTATCATCTTGGTCAAAATAAGTGGAACCAATTTTATTGCCTTCTTTACTAAAATAATAATATATTCGGGTATTATCATCAAGATAACGAGAACCAAATAAAAAATAATGGCTATTTAAATATTTAATCCATTCTTCTTCAAACCATGCAAATCCTAAATCAGCCCCCCAATCATCAATAACCCCATTAGCCAATCCTTTAATATCCGTTATTTCAGATAAATATATTGAACTGGGATAACAATCACCAATAAGATTAAAAGCGCCATAATGAATTAATAAATTTTCTAAAAGAGGCGGGATTTTGTAATGATATTTTTTTTCTGCTTGTCTGATTTTAGCTAGGGTGGTTTTATTTTTAAGTATTAAATAATTATCTAAGTTTAATTCTAATTGTTTACAAACCGTTAAATAGCGTTGTAAAGCAGTTTGTAAAGTTTCGCCCTTTGTTCTTTTAACATTTTTAAAAAGGACATGATTATTTTTGTGCTGATGATATTCTGCTGAATCAATATAATGACTGATCTGTTGGGCTTGTTCTGGATATTGAGTTATTAAACTCTCTAAAGCAAGGAAAGTATAAGCATCTCTAATGGTAAAACGCATTTGAGTACAAAACTCTTCCATAACTTTTTTTTCACAAGTGAGTAAATAATGAGTTGCTTTTTGAAGGTGTTTTGTTAATTTTTTATCGTTATAGCCAATATTATCCAGTCTCTCAAGCGTCTTATAAAATGGTTTAAATAAGGACATACTTTTAAAATAATATTGGATCTAAGTTTGGTGGGCCGTCAGGGACTTGAACCCCGGACCAAGAGATTATGAGTCTCCTGCTCTAACCAACTGAGCTAACGGCCCAAATTTGAGCTGGTGAATATATCAGTATTCTTATTTAAGTGCTAATTAAATTTTTAACGTCTATAACGTTTACGGAATTTATCCACTCGTCCCGCTGTATCTACGATTTTTTGCTGACCCGTAAAGAAAGGATGACAAGAAGAACAAACTTCAACACTGAGATCTTTACAAAGCGTTGATTTTGTATTGAATGTATTGCCGCAACTGCATTCAACTTTAATTTCAGAATAACTAGGATGAATTTCTGGTTTCATAAGGAACATACCTCTAAAATAAATAAAATTAATTTTGGTTTACTTATTAAAGATCCAAAATTTTTCAAGCGGCGATTTTACCTAATTTGACTTTCCAGTGCAAATTTTAAATAAATTCAAAAATAATAAAAGGGCTTTTTGTTGGTTATTTGTTAATTTTCTGGCAAAAAAAACAATTATAGTCTAGCCTTGATGCAAGAAACTAGGTTAACTTAAAAATAAAAAGTTACTTAACATTATTAATAATTTACATTTTTTAGAGAGTACCAATGAGGATGAAGCGGATTAAAATAACGTTATTAGCAGCAACATTAGCTGGAATAACCTTGACTTCCACACTTTCAATAGCATTTGAGACCTTACCTTGTGTTGTCACTGATCCAACACCACCCCCCGAACCTGTAAAAGTTGAAAATACAATTGCAGAAAGTTGTCCATCTCAAACTTTTTTAGATAATAATGGTCTAATTTGTGATAGTAAAGATACATTAATAAAAACAATTGCTGACGCCGTTTCAGCACAAAAAGAAGTGTGTAAGACCAATCCAGCCACTTGTGGTATTACCGTGGCTTCTTTTGATAGTTTAGAAGAATCACAACCTGAAACAACACAACAACCAACCTTAGATCCAAACTCACCAGATGCGGCTATAACAGATGTGACGCCTGTTGAAGCTTATTGTAAAGATGACGCTGAACATTGTGGTATTAGCCCTGAAATTATTCAATCGGATGTGATTGCCTATTGTCAAGACAGTCCAACAGTAAACTGTGGTATTAATCAGGAAAATATTTTAGGGGCTCCAAGAGCAGGTGAAACAGAACCTAACAATCATTTTAGAGCCGCAGATCCAATAACAGCAACGATGGGGATTTTAAGAGGACAAATTGCGTCATCGTCTGATCAGGATTGGTTTGCTTATGCAATCAATAATAAATCATCAGATAATAATAACGTTTTATTTAAAACCTTAGTGATTACGTTAAACGCAAGTGCGAATGCTTGGCATGTTTCGGTACGAGATGAAACAGGTAATCTTTTGACTTCTAGTGATACGATTGCCAATGAAAAAGAAGATTTTATATTAGAAAGTACCGTCTTAGTAAGCGAGAATACACAAAATTATTATATTGTCATTGAATCTGTGGGGGTAACCTTAGTCGATGCTCCTTATGGTTTAACTGTTAAAGAAAAAACATCCTTAAATCCTGCAAGTGCCGCTTTAAGTGCGAATGTACATGATACTGAAACAGAACCTAATAGTGAGTTTAAAGAAGCAGATAAGTTAAGTTCAGGTATTGTATTGGTGGCTTCTCATCCTTTAGGTGGTACAAGAAATAATGGCGATATTAATGGTGATATTGATATTTTTGAGTTTAGTACCGAAGGTAATGAAACCGTTAATTTTGCACTGTGTCCTGAAAATACAGGCTGTAATGCAAATAATGGTATTTGGGCAGCCTTTGTTTTTGCAGATAAGGAAAAAGCAATTGCAGCTCTTCAATTTATCGCAGATCAAACATTACCCACCGCAAATTTTGATAAAGAAGTTTGGAAAGAGTGTATTACTGATAAAAGCTTCTGTAAAGATGCCGATCAAAATGGTCGCTGTGATTTTGATGATAAAATTGGGGTTATTCATAATATTTGTGTAGAAACTAAAGAGTTTTATATTCTCGCAGATAGAGGGTTATTTGGAGATGCCTTATTTGCTTCTATTGATCCTGTTTTTGGTAATGCCAATAATTTAGATTTTGGTTTATTGCCTAAAGGTAATTATTATGCGGTTGTTGCTCGGGTTATGAAAAAAAATGGCGTCACTTTCTTATTTGCAGATGAAATTACGGAAGGACCTGATGCTGTTGGTTTCACAATTAATAATCGCAGTGATGATCCTTACACTGTACAAGTAACTAAAACCTCATTAACGCCAAATGTTGAAGAAGCTCTAACAAAAAATAAATTACAAGCAGTGCGGGCTCATTTTGATACAGACGGTATGCTACGGGTGCCAGAAGCAAAAGTCGGGGATCATATTTTTAAGGGAAATTTAAGAATTGTACCTAATACAAATCCTATTTTATTCCAATTAGAAGATGCCACTAAAGTGATTAATCCCATTAGTGAATAATTTAAAATAGCAAGATATTAAAAAAACCGTCTATCAGACGGTTTTTTTTGTTGTACAATAAAAAAAATATTTGACTTAAATTGAAATTAATTAAAAAATTAACGTGACTGAACAAATACAAAATACTTTACAAAAACCTGATGTTTCTACTTTCCAAAATATGATTTTTGCGCTTCAGCAATATTGGGGAGAGAAAGGTTGTACTATTTTACAGCCCTATGATATGGAAATGGGTGCAGGCACTTTTCACACGGGGACTTTCCTTCGTTCCATTGGTCCAGAGCCTTGGCATGCCGCTTATGTTCAACCCTCACGTCGTCCAACAGATGGGCGTTATGGCGAAAATCCGAATCGTTTACAACATTATTATCAATTTCAGGTGGTTTTAAAACCGTCTCCTGATAATATTCAAGATCTTTATCTTGATTCTTTAAAAATGTTGGGGATTAATCCGTTATTACAAGACATTCGTTTTGTTGAAGATAATTGGGAATCTCCCTCATTAGGGGCTTGGGGTTTAGGTTGGGAGGTTTGGTTAAATGGCATGGAAGTGACTCAATTTACTTATTTTCAAGCGGTGGGAGGGTTAGATTGTCGTCCTGTTACGGGTGAAATCACCTATGGTTTAGAGCGGATTGCGATGTATTTACAAGGCGTGGAGAGTGTTTATGATTTGGTTTGGACAAAAAGTGAACATGGCATGGTCACTTATCGTGATATTTTTCACCAAAATGAGGTTGAACAATCAGCTTATAATTTTGAACATGCCAATACGCTTCATTTATTTCAAATATTTGATCAGTGTGAAGCTGAAAGTCAAAAGTTGATCTCGGTTGGTTTGCCTTTACCTGCTTATGAACAAATTTTAAAAGCTTCCCATAGTTTTAATTTATTAGATGCCCGCCATGCCATATCAGTAACAGAGCGACAACGTTTTATTTTACGGATTAGAACTTTGTCTAGGGCGGTCGCTCAATCTTATTATGAAGCACGAAAAGCATTAGGTTTTCCAATGTGTGAAACCAAACCCGTTGGAGAAGAAAAGTAATGTCAACTGCAACCGAAACTCAAGATATTTTATTTGAACTGGGTACTGAAGAGCTTCCACCCACCACTTTATTACAATTATCGAGCGCCTTATTACATTCTTTTGAAAAAGGATTAAATGAAGCGGGACTAAGTTATAAAAAAATAAAACCTTTTGCGACACCTCGTCGTTTAGCTTTAGTGATTGAAGCGTGTCAAATTCAACAAGCAGATAAAACCGTTGAACGTAAAGGTCCTGCGGTTAATGCCGCCTTTGATAAGGAGAATAATCCGACTAAAGCCGCCCTTGGATTTGCAAATTCTTGTCATACAACGGTTGAACAATTGGAGCGCCAAAAAACAGAAAAAGGCGAGTGGTTATTATTTAAACAGACTCAAAAAGGCGCTGAAACCATTGAGTTATTACCCGCCATTGCGGAAACGGCTTTAAATCAACTGCCCATTGCAAAACGCATGCGTTGGGGAGAAAATGATTTTCAATTTGTGCGTCCTGTCCATTGGCTTATTTTTATGTTAGGTGAGCAGGTCGTTCCTTGTCAAATAATGGGGGTAAAGGCGGAGCGTTATAGTTATGGTCATCGTTTTCACCACCCCAAAGGGATTTGGATTACAACTCCTGCTGAATACGAATCTACTTTACAACAAACAGGGATGGTCATTGCTTCTTTTGAGAAACGACGTAAATTTATTCGTAAACACATTGGATTGGTTGCGGAAAAATTATCTTCAAAGGCGGAGATTGATGAACGTTTATTGGACGAAGTTACGGCTTTAGTTGAGTGGCCGATGGTGATTGCGGGCAGCTTTGATAAAAAATATCTTGAAATACCGCATGAAGCTTTAATCTATACGATGAAGACCAATCAAAAATATTTTCATTTATATGATAAAGAAAATAAATTAAATAATGTTTTTTTAACCATCTCTAATATTAAAACAGATGAACCGAATATTATTAGGCGAGGAAATGAGCGAGTTATTCGTCCCCGCTTAGAAGATGCCATGTTTTTTTGGAAACAAGATGAAAAACAAACATTAGCTTCTCATTTAGAAAGGCTAAAAAATGTGGTGTTTCAAAATGAATTAGGTTCTATGTTTGATAAAACAGAACGGGTCAGACGATTAGCAGGTTATATTGCTGAACAAATCGAAGCTGATTTAATTATGACTGATCGAGTGGCTTTGTTGAGTCGTTGTGATTTAATGACCGAAATGGTCAATGAATTTGCGGCAATGCAAGGGGTTATGGGCTTTTATCAAGCCCAACGTGATGGTGAACCCGCTGAAGTGGCACAAGCACTTCCTGAATTTTATTTACCCAAATTTGCAGGCGATGCGTTGCCAGAAAGCAAACAAGGCATTGCGGTTTCTTTAGCTGAGAAAATAGATACCTTAGTGGGTATTTTTGGCATTGGTTTAAAACCAACAGGGGATAAAGATCCTTTTGCACTAAGACGAGCTGCCATTGGTGCTTTACGGCTTTTAAACGAAAAAGAATTAAATCTTAATTTACATGATTTATTAGATATTGCTCATAAAGGCTATACCAATGAATTAACGAATGAAACAACATTACAGGATGTTTATGATTTTATAATGAGTCGTTTAAAGGTCATGTATACCGTTGAAGGAAAAAATCCTAAAACAATTGATGCGGTGAGTGCGGTGAATCCACCGAGTATTATTGAATTTAATCAACGTCTTGATGCGGTTAATCATTTTATTACGTTACCTGCCTCTGAAGCTTTATCAAGTGCTAATAAACGGATTCAAAATATTTTAAATAAAGCAGGTTATATTGCAGTAAAAACAGTGAATACGGAGTTATTGCAAATTGCCTCTGAAAAACACCTTTATGAACAAATTAATTCAATAAAAACAACCACTGAATTATTTATGGAAAAAGGCGATTATCAAACAACCTTAACCATTTTAGCCACGTTAAGAGAGCCTGTTGATCACTTTTTTGATAATGTGATGGTCATGGATCAAGACCCAAAAATCAAAAATAATCGCTTGGCTTTATTAATGGAATTAAAGGATTTATTAACACAAGTGGCGGATATTTCTTTATTACAAGGTTTGAAAAATGACGGATAAACAAGATTGGTTAAAGATGGTGGAGGCGGTACAAGCCTTTCATACCAAACACCGTTTTAAAGAAACAGGCGGCGAAGATCTGGTTTATCGAGTGGCTTTAATGGCGGAAGAATTAGGTGAAATTTCATCTTGTGTGACGAAAGGTAAAGCGGTTACTGAACTTGAAGAGGAAGTTGCCGATTTATTAATTTTAATTATGGGAACGGCTCTTGCGGCTGATTTTGATTTAAATACTGCTTTTTGGAATAAAATGGAAAAATTAATGTTACGAAAAAGTAAAATGGTCAATGGGCGTATCCGTGTTTCTGAATTTAAAAACATGGGCAAATGAAACTCATTATTTTAGATAGAGATGGGGTGATTAATCAGGATTCTCCCAACTTTATTAAGTCAGCCAAGGAATGGATTCCGATAGAAAACAGTATTCAAGCCATTGCTGATTTATCAAAAACCCATAAAATCGTTATTGCAACTAATCAATCAGGTTTAGGGCGGGGGCTTTTTCAAGAATCCGATCTCATTCAAATGCATCAAAAAATGCAACAACTTGTCACTCTTGCAGGCGGACAAATTAGTGGTATTTTTTATTGTCCTCATTTACCTGACGATGATTGTGAATGTCGAAAGCCGAAAGCGGGGTTAATGTTGCAAATTTTACAAAAATATTCCATAAAACCCAGTGAAGTTAAGGTGGTTGGGGATAGTTTACGTGATTTACAAGCAGCTCAATCAGTTAAAATGCACCCTATTTTAGTAAGAACGGGCAAAGGGCTTAAAACTGAACAACAAATTAAACAAACTTCCCTCGCAAACACCCCTATTTTTGATAATCTCTTTTCTTTTACTCAACAAATGCTTTTATTATGATTTTATTTCGTTCGACCATTTATTTTTTTGTGATGTTAACAATTACTGTTTTTTTCTCAATTTTGATTATTGCCAGCGCGCCTTTTAAATCACAAAATTGGTTGGGTGCATTAGGGCATGGTTGGTCAAAAACGAATAATTGGTGGCTTTACTTACTTTGTCGCTTAAAATATAAACTGTATCAAGCAGAAAATATTCCTGAAAAAGGTAAAACTTTTATTTATATGATTAACCATCAATCAGCATGGGAAACATTAGCTTTGCGGGAAATTTTACCTTCTCGACAAGCATGGGTGTTAAAAAAAGAACTAACTTATATTCCTATTTTTGGTTGGGCATTAATGGTTTATGATTCAATTGCGATTGATAGAAATGCGGGAAAAAAAGCCTTAAAACAATTATTAGAGCAGGGCACTCGAAGTTTAACTGAACATGGTAACTCAATTATTATTTTTCCAGAAGGCACCCGAACCGCCGTTGGGGAAGATAAAAAATATGCCATTGGCGGAGCTATGTTAGCCAGCAAAACAGGGGTTCCAATTATTCCTATTGCCCATAATGCGGGGGCTTTTTGGGAACGTAAAGCCATTTTAAAATATCCAGGCACCATTGATATGATTATTGGGGAAGAAATTACCACCCAAGGAAAAAAAGCCAGCGAAATTAATAAAGAAGTCAAAGAAGCCATTGATGCCATGAAAGCCCGTTTGCCCATTTCTAAAGTTGCATGATTCTTATATAATCAGGATTCTTTGATTTTTAACAAGATATTTTGTTATGGCGGTAATTGTACAAAAATATGGCGGAACTTCGGTGGGTTCTGTTGAGCGCATTCAAACGGTTGCGCAGAAAGTAAAAAAAGCAACTCAACAAGGTCATCAAATTGTGGTGGTTGTTTCTGCAATGTCAGGAGAAACCAATCGCCTAACGACACTCGCTCAACAAATACAAAAACAACCCTCCCATCGAGAAATGGATGTCTTGTTATCAACGGGTGAACAAGTCACCATTGCGCTCTTAAGTATGGCACTACAAGCCATAGATTGTCCCGCCCGTTCTTATACGGGAGGGCAAGTCACGATTAGAACAGACAGTAGTCATTCTAAAGCCCGCATTAGAGACATTGATGAAAGTCGAGTTCGGATGGATTTGGATAATGGGAAGGTTGTTATTATTGCAGGATTTCAAGGAATTGATGAGGAAGGTAATATTACGACTTTAGGACGAGGTGGTTCAGATACCACCGCTGTTGCGATGGCTGCCGCTTTAGAAGCGGATGAATGTCAAATTTTTACGGATGTTGATGGGGTTTATACGACGGATCCCCGTATTGTTAAAAATGCCCGTAAACTGGATATTTTAACTTATGAAGAAATGTTGGAATTAGCCAGTTTAGGTTCTAAAGTATTACAAATTCGTTCGGTTGAGTTTGCAAGTAAATATAATGTCCCATTACGGGTTCTTTCTAGTTTTGACGA
>Ga0256847_1000489_pt1 | contig 25027 bp, 19 predicted proteins | sample TeddybearmetaG_FD_189099 | JGI IMG/M metagenome (GOLD analysis project Ga0256847, IMG submission 189099) | Hydrothermal vent microbial communities from East Pacific Rise, Pacific Ocean - Teddybear | ecosystem: Environmental > Aquatic > Marine > Hydrothermal vents | place: Pacific Ocean: East... | reverse complement strand
AATAATGAAGTAAATACTTTCAAACTAGTATGGTCGCTCGCCGCGACTGGCTTTCATTTTCTGCTTGATCAGAAAACGAAACAAAAGAATCAAGCCGCTAAAAAGGCTATGCGGCGAATGTGACTGAATGATCTATCGTAGATAGTTTGAAGCGACAGCTTCATAAATGAAGAAACCTGCATTGCAGGATGGGTTGGCTGCCCGTCGCTTACGCGTTCCTTCCCTTGTCGACTATCGTCGCCACTCTTCGAGATCAGTCAGTCCCCCACAGTTTAGCGGCAATGCCACCCTTTTTCTAGAGTGGTGTCTTCGACATAAAAAACAACTACTCAAAATTTAAACATCTATTTTACACATATTTATATATTGTATAATATCATATATTAATTCCTTAGGTTGACGCCTATGTCCACTTCGGTCGAAATTATTGTGTTTTTAAGCATTATCGTCCCTCCATTTTAGTCGGGATGACAATTCTAAGACCTATTTATAAATGAATAAACTCACCCCACTTTCTTAACATTTTACCTAAAAACAAGGCAATATAATTTCATAACAATATTGTCATTCGCCATGACGGGCATTCATTTTTGGCTTAGCCCAAAAACGAATCAAAAAATCCAAGGCTTAACCCAGTTCTTAACGCATTTTGAATTACTATTTTCCTAAGCTCAAAAAACTCGTACGATAGTTTGATTTTTCAAATAATAATTCTTGTATTCAAAGAATAAGCTTTCAAAGTATAATCCTACATACTCAAACAGTTTTGAGCTTTTAACGGAACATAGCAACTCAAAGTACTAAACTGACTAATGCCGATAACTCCTCTGCTTAGTAAGCATTTATTCTGAATTCAAAAAATTGGCATACTTCTAAACCTCCATACTAAATCACATTCTGAAATTCAACAATAGAATTTAACAAATTGAAAAACTGTTAGGTATGAAATATAATATCGCAGAGAAACTAGATTATCCCTTGTCTTGCTTTTCTTCAGATTCCGTTTCTGTCGAATCAAGGTCTTCAACATTAATTAGTTTTTTGGAAACAAATCCTTTCCCAAAATTATATGAGAGGAAAGTAGAGCCAAAAAAATACCAATCATTCCCTGTTGGATCTCCTCTTAATGTCCCTGGATCAACATTCACAGGCCCTGTCCCAAGATACTCCCCTGTCCTATTGGCCAGAACAGCTGTGAGAGGTCTATTCGCTTCAATGAGTTCATCATACCCTATATAAGAGCCACTGACATCATCTAAATGATCCGTAAAAGTCAATCTAGGTGCAAACTCAAATCCGAGTTCGACATTATCAAAAAGTTGAAATTTAAATCCTACTCCAAAGGGAATATTAAATTGAGTCAATGCGTACTTTTCGTCATATCCTGGTAAGCCTTGACCCTCTGTCCCTAAGGGTTGTAAATCTATAAGTTCATATTTTCCAGCAGAAAGCAGTTTTGCTTTGGGAGAAAACTTAAATAGGTTAATTCCTGTGGTATAATATATATCTATTCCGTATTTATCTAGCTTTTTTATAAAAGAATTGAGGCTTATTTCTACATTGACGCCAAATTCATATAGTGGAGAATCAAAACTCAAATTCCTAATTTTCCTATTGTCCAAGTTAGCATCAGCGTCAGCACCTCCTATTTGACCAATCATGAATTTGGCATTGAGCCTAAAGACATTACTTAACTTTGTACCAAGCATTGTAGCTAGTCCTAATCTACCTGGCGAAAAACTGAATTTTCCATTACTTGGTGATAAATCCCCTTGATAATAATTGGCTCCTATGTAGAATCTAAACTCATACTCCTGAGCTTTACCTTCAAGCGAGCTGCAGAATAAAAATACAATCAGTAATATGATACTTCGGGTGTTCAAATCCCTTCAAATATTTATTTAGTTAATCGAATAAAACAAATGTATGAAGTGATTTAAAAACGTAGGTTAAACTCATTTGTATGTGCACGCCTTCCAAAGTTGTACGGCGGACAGGCTTGATTTTCAAATTGAAACGATTTTTAAGAAGCATAGTCATAGCTATGTGCCGAAAAAATGGTGAAAAATTGAGAATCAACCTGCCTCCCGGCAGGCAGGTGACATGCAAAGCAATTAACACTGTGTTTTTAAATCACTTCTTTATAGTGGGACTATCCATTTAACGTATAAAGGTCTAAAATTTGTCTAATCCACTATCAAATAAGCTCATCTTTGTCAAGTAATTAACAAAGAAATTTTACATTTCAAAACTACACCTTCTTTAATTAAAGCTGGCTTTCAACAAAGCCAACTGGTAAATTTACATATAATCTTTTAGTATCAAGGTTTATATCCGTTATGAATTCGGGTGTTAAAGGCAACATGAATTCCACATTGTCATTTTCTACAAAGGCCATTAATTGTTGTGGAAACTCTTCTATTTTAATGATTTTGCCAATGTTTACTCCATCATTTTCCACATTAAAATTCACCAATTTATCTAGATCACTTTCTTCCTCCTCAGTCTGGATAGAAATATCTTTGTCTCGCAACAGAATCTGACAACCAGTAATATTTTTCGCAGCTTCTGGGGAATCTATATCTTCAAATTTTATCAAGAAGTGAGGAACTTCTTCAATGCATTCCACAAAATATGGAATGGTGGCATTACCTTTTTCTATAAACCAAACATCACTTTTTTTCAAGTCTGAAATGAAAGGTTTCTGTGGTACTACCTTGATATATCCTTTTATCCCAAAAGCTTTATTTAACTTCCCTACAACAGTCTGACTCAAATCGTCCTATTTATTAGTTCTTAGAAAATGATATAAGAGTTTGGTTCAATTGGAATCCTTCTTGTGCTCTTTCCAGCCATGTCAGTGACGTATTCCCATCTTGACTATCAAATATTTCCATGTATCGTTCAACGAGGCCCACACCTTCTGCATAATACTCTTCGCTAAATCGCTTGCTAATCAATGATTCTTCATCTATATGAGAGACATGCAAGACAGTGGGATAGGTAGTTTCATTATATTCTCTACTCAGACCAACTTCTTCAATTTTATAGTTCCAACCTTGGTAAATTGTTATGTTATTTGCAGCAACAGTAAAATCTTTGTTTGAATCAAAAAACACATTGCCGTCCCACTTTTCACCTTTAATAGCAGGAAAAACAAGCTTAATAAATTTCAAATTCTCCTCTGTTTTGGTCACCCTTTCGCTGTCCATCGATACTTGCCATACATCTTGAAGCCTCCATTCAAAGTCCAAGTCTTTTCTAAAACTTCTTTCCAATCTATATACCTTTTCTGTGCCCTCCTCAGAAAGTAAATCTGAAACTCTCTCTTGTATATAAGAAGTAGAAATAACATTGTTACTTCCGCCTTGCACTATCAATACAGAATCAACTTGATACTCCCAAGTATAACCTACATCTATTGGAAAATATTCATATCCAAAAATTGTTTCATCAGGATTTTCTATTACATTATCACCACAAGAACAGAATATCAATATAACTCCAATTATTAATGTATAAGCTTTTCTCATAATATGTATTTATGTTAATGTCATTCTATTACCACTTAACTAACTTAAAAAACATGTTAATTATTTTGTTGAAGACTACTTCTTGCAATTATTCCACCACCTACTACGTCATCCCCTTCATAAAAAACAGCAGACTGTCCAGGGGCGATTCCTCTTACATTGGCATGAAACTCTACTTCTACATTTAATCCTAAGTTTCTCACAGTGGATAAAGAACCTTTATCATTATATCTTACTTGCGTAACTAGTTCAGCACCTTCAGGAATAGAACCATATTTCATAGAATTGATTTGACCCACTTGCATTCCGTTTCGCATCAGATCTTCAACTTCTCCTAAAACGACAACATTTGATTCTGGCCGTATTTCTGTCACATATTTAGGCGTCAAGAAACCTCCTCCTAATCCTTTTCTTTGTCCTATTGTATAAAAAGGATATCCATCATGACTTCCTAAACTATTACCATGCTTGTCAATAAACGTACCTCCAGCTACTCTTTCAGTCAAACCGTCTACCCTTCTCTTCAAAAATCCACGGTAGTCATTATCAGGAACAAAACAAATCTCATAACTCTCCGCTTTTTTTGACAAAGCTTCATGGCCCCAATCCTTCGCCATTTGTCTAATCTCTGGCTTTGTATAGTTACCCAATGGAAAATTACTTCTACTAAGACATTCTTGGCTCAGCCCCCACAAAACATAACTTTGATCTTTACGATCGTCTTTACCTTTGGAAATATATTTTCTATCATTCAGCTCATTGATGACTGCGTAATGTCCCGTGGCAATAAACTCACAATCCATAGCATCAGCTCTTTTGAGTAATGCACTCCATTTAATGTGAGTATTGCAAAGCACACAAGGATTTGGGGTTCGCCCTGCTATATATTCTTCAACAAAATTATCTATTACATAATCTCCAAACTCTTCTCGTATGTCAATGATAAAATGATGAAAACCCATCTGCACAGCTACATCTCTGGCATCATTAATACTATCCAGACTACAACAACCTGTTTCTTTTGAAGAAGAACCACTACTTGCATAATCCCAAGTCTTCATGGTTATTCCAACGACTTCATATCCTTCTTCATGCAACATCATAGCCGCTACGGTACTATCTATACCTCCACTCATGGCTACTAATACTCTTCCTTTCTTACTCATATTCTATTTATATCTCTTAATCTGGATGCAAAATTAACTAAAAATGCTCTCTACCCATAGTTAAACTCTAATTATCTATTATGGGTTAAAATTGCTGCAAAATAAGGCTCTACGGTTAATTTTCTTCCACCACCATTGCGATGCTATGATTCAGTCAGAAAAATCACTGTTTTTATTGCCCTTTCAATCCTCACTACGAAATTACATTGCAGAACTAGAGTTAATAAGCAACAATGACATTATAGGGTATATAATTCCTAAAAACTTAACTAAATGACGATCTCAATCAACATTCTAAAAAATGACAATTTCATGGTTAATCTTTCTTCAAAGGGGTAAGCGATATGAAGTTAAAATCTAGTTTTGCGCCCTTAATTTTACGAGTAAAAGAATATTAATGCTGAAATAATTGATGATGCTACCATTGAAGTAAGTAGATATGCACTTGATAATCTTTCACAGCAATTTATCGCTGGACTCGATGTGGATATTCTTCCAAAAAAACTTTCTCTCCATACAAACTTCAGATATTTAGACAGGGTTTCTCTTGAAGATTATCAATTAGTTGATATGAAACTGAAATATAAAGGGAAGAATTTCGGTGCTTATATAGCAGCAAATAACCTGTTAGATACTGAATATAGGGAAACCAATCTTGTGCCTATGCCAGGGAGATACTTTGGTATTGGGTTTCAGTTCTTTTAATTTAAGTATGCTGTACTTGAGAAATATTACTCGATTAGATTACAGACAGGTATTAGAATTTTTAAAATTGCCTGTAAGGCAATTACATTATAGCTTGGGATTTCATCCCAAGTAAAATGTATAGAATTGGATGTAGTCTTAAGGACTACCATATAACTTTCCAACTAGAAATAGATCACGATTGTAATATATATAGTTGACTTACAGCCAACCGATTGGATCATTTTCTAGCTAGGGGTGATTACCCACAGCTAAGATATAATAGCCCGATAGGCTATTTTGTTGTATTTGATAATCAACTCGGTTGTGAACTTGTCATAGATACCAATGTGGAAGGATCGAGAATGCAAAATTTCCTTCAGTATTGTTAAGCACTCCGGTCATGATGATAAAGTTTGGATATGTTTTCACTTTTGTCGTTTTTAGCATTGTCATCCCGACCGAAGTGGAGGGATCGAGAATGCACTACACCCACCAATTTCGACCTTGTGGATAAATCTTACTCGATTAGATTATCAAGTGTTTTGATAAAAACAATCACTGAGTTTACTGTTTTACCTGCATTTATAGTTAAGTAGAACAATCAGAGGACTCAAAGCCTTCTAAGTGTTGTTTTATTTGAATCAGAATATTTATACTTTTGCATAATGAAATTTGGTAAATTAGAAGATATCAGTCAAGTCGATTTTAGCTTGCCTGAAGAACCTCTTTATAACAAAAATGTTCTAGATACATTAAAACCTGATAAGCCACAATTTTATATAGGATGTACGGGATGGGGAATGAAGGAATGGAAAGGCCTCTACTATCCAGAAAAGACAAAACCTGAAAACTTTTTATACCAATACGCAAAACAATTCAATTCTATAGAGCTGAATAGTACTCATTATGGCACCCCAAAGCAAGAAGTCCTAGAGAAATGGTATGGTGACACACCATCAGATTTTAAGTTTTGCCCTAAACTTCATAAAGCAATTTCACATCGCAAAACCCTTGGCGTAGGTAGTGATATAATTGAAAACACTGTGAATGCGTTAAGCATCCTAAATGATAAATTAGGCCCTATATTCATGCAACTTCCTCCATATTTCGATAGCTCCAGGGTATCAGTCATCGAAGCTTTTTTCAAAGCATTTCCAATGGAAATTGATCTATCTATAGAATTGAGGCATTCATCTTGGTTTGAAGATTTGAGCGTGACCGACGGTTTGCAAGCTATGGCTCTAGAGTACAACAAAGGATTATTAATAACAGATGTCTCTGGTCGAAGGGATGTGCTCCACATGCGTATTTGTAATGACTATTTAATGATAAGATTTGTGGGCAATGCACTACATCCTACAGACTACGAAAGAATCGATGAATGGGTGGAGCGAATAAAATATTACCTTTCTCAGGGAGTAAATAAAATTTATTTTTTTCCACATGAACCCGATAATATTTTAGCACCTCAACTAGCGGATTATCTTTGCACCAAAATTAGTTCAGAAATTGATATTACAACTAGAGGTCCCAAACAGATTGATAGTCCAAAACAATTAAATCTTTTTTAACGATGATCCCATATATTCATAGAGACATTAGCTGGTTGGCATTTAATTATAGAGTACTTCAAGAGGCGAAAGACCCCTCTGTTCCTTTATTTGAACGTTTAAAATTTCTTGCTATTTACTCCTCTAATCTGGATGAATTTTTCAAAGTTAGGGTGGCCAATCACAGGAGTTTACTCAGAACTGGAAAAAAGACAAGAGCCGCTTTAGATTTCGAACCATCAGATATTCTCGAAAAAATTCTCAAAATAGTCAACGCTCAACAAGAAGAGTTGAGTAAAATATTTGAGAAACAAATGGTCCCCGCGCTTAAAAATATCGGAATTAATATTCTGAGAAGAAAGATGCTGAATGATGATCAGATAGAATTTATTGAGAATTACTTCAATGAAAATATGCTCCCTTTTGTTCAGCCTATGTTATTGGTAGAGAATAAAATTAAACCTTTTTTGAATACTGGTTCTTTGTACTTGGCAATGCATCTTCAAGATAACTCCAATAAAAAAGATGATCCTCAATATGCACTGGTCAAAATCCCTTCAGATCATCTTCCTAGGTTCATAGAACTATCATCTCAAGTAGAAGGAGAGCACGATATTATCGTCATTGATGATGTAGTTAGACACAATGTTAGACTCTTGTTTCCAGGATATGATATTCGTGATACATATTCTATCAAACTTACTAGAGATGCAGAGCTATATATCGATGATGAGTACTCAGGAGATCTGATTTCTAAAATTAAAAAAAGCCTCAACAAGAGAAATGTAGGTATCGCTTCAAGAATCGTTTATGATCGTTCTGTGCCCAATGAAATGTTAGATTATCTATCTAGAGTATTCGAATTGGATCAATATGACAAACTTCCAGAAGGTAGATACCACAACAATGCTGACTTTTTCAAATTCCCACAATTTGGGATGGAGCTACATAGTGATAATCCACAACCTGCACTACCAATTCCTGAATTGGAAGAGGCAAAATCTATTTTTGATAAAATAAACAAGAAAGATTATATAGTCCATGTACCCTATCAAAGTTATGAGTCTGTACTCAAATTTTTTGAAGATGCAGCACACGATCCAAAAGTCACTCACTTAAAAATAATCCAATATAGAGTTGCTAAAAGAAGTAGGATTATGGATGCACTTCGGCTTGCTGTAAAAAATGGCAAACAAGTAACCGCATTTGTAGAAGTAAAAGCAAGATTCGATGAAGAAGCAAATCTTATTTGGGGTGAAAAACTAGAAAAAGCAGGTGTGACTGTACATTATAGTATGCCTGGTCTTAAGGTACATAGTAAAATGGCTATTGTAAGACGAATCGAAGGAGAGTCTGCTATCCTGTATACTTATTTAAGTACGGGAAACTTTCATGAAGATACGGCTAAGATCTATTCTGATATTGGAATATTTACGTCAAACAAAAAGCTGACAAGTGAAGCAGCAAGAGTGTTCAATTATTTAGAGACAAAGGTAAAGCCAACTAAGCCATTTAAGTATTTTGGAGTCGGTAAGTTCAATCTTAAAACAATGTTGATTAATCTGATCAAAAACGAAATTAAAAATGCAGAAAATGGTAAAACTGCCAAGATAGTACTTAAAATGAATAGTATCCATGATGAAGAAATGATTGGATACTTGTATAAAGCGAGTCAAAAAGGTGTCGAAGTGAAAATGATCATTCGAGGTATCTGTTCATTAGTTCCTGGAGTAAAAAATGTAAGTTCAAATATCGAAGTAATATCCATTGTAGATAGATATTTAGAGCATGCAAGAATTTTCATGTTTCATAATGATGGCGACGAAAAAATTTACCTTTCATCTGCGGATTGGATGGTAAGAAACTTGCATCGACGAATTGAAACTATGTTTCCTATCCTTGATAAAAAACTCCAAGGAGTCATAAAAGACCTACTTACCATCCAAATGATGGATAATGTAAAAGCCAGATATATCCATATAAAAGATAATAACAAATATAGAAAGGATACAACTGATCTTCCGGTGAGGTCTCAAGTAGAAACGTATTACTACATGAAGAGATATACGGATAAAATAACTGACAAATAACATCTATAAAAAGATAATTATGCTCGAAGCAATATCGCCAATTGATGGTAGATACAACGGAAAGACGAAAGTGTTGTCCTCTTACTTTTCAGAGTTTGCTCTGATTAAATACAGGGTAAAAGTAGAAATAGAGTACTTCAAACATTTGATTGATAATAACATTGGGATTTTATCTAATTTCCCGAAAGACAAAATTGATTTACTTGATCAAATAGTAGATTCTTTTTCACTTGAAGATGGTCAAAAGATTAAAGTCATTGAGAAGGTCACTAACCATGATGTAAAAGCTGTAGAGTACTATATTAAGGATGAATTTGACAAGATTGGTGGGCTCGAAAAATATAAAGAATTCATTCACTTTGGGCTTACATCTCAAGATATTAATAATACTGCCTTGCCTTTAATGGTAAAGGACTCTTTAGAAGATGTCATATTTCCTTCATTAAGACAAGTGATTGGAGAAATCAATGAAATGGTGTCAGAGTTCAGAGGAATTCCTATGTTGGCAAAAACACATGGTCAACCTGCTTCTCCAACTACTTTAGGTAAAGAATTTGCAGTATTTGAAGAACGGTTAAATGATCAAATGAGCCTATTAATCGATCTTCCAATCAAAGCTAAATTTGGTGGTGCTACAGGAAATCTAAATGCACACAAAGTGAGTTTTCCCGATATTGACTGGCTTGAATTTGCAAATACTTTTGTAGAGTATAAATTGGGGCTAAAGCGATCAAAGTATACTACTCAAATTGCACATTATGATCATTTAGGCGCAATATTCCATACGCTTGCAAGAATCAATACCATTCTGATAGATTTCTGCAGAGATCTCTGGACATACATCATGATGGAATATTTCAAACAAAAGGTCATAGCCAATGAAGTCGGATCTTCTGCGATGCCACATAAAGTAAATCCTATAGATTTTGAAAATGCTGAAGGAAACTTAGGACTTGCAAATGCAATATTGGAGCACTTAGCGGCAAAACTCCCTATCAGTAGACTTCAAAGAGACTTGACCGATAGTACAGTCATACGGAACATTGGCGTCCCTTTTGGCCATATCCTCATTGCTTGCAAATCTATTCAAAAAGGTATCAGTAAATTGAAATTGAATGAAGCGAAGTTAAATGCAGATTTAGATGCAAATTGGGCTGTTGTAGCAGAGGCCATTCAAAATATTTTGAGAAGAGAAGGTTATCCAAAACCTTATGAAGCGCTCAAAGGACTGACAAGGGGAAAATCTTCAATAACTAAAAATGACATACACACATTCATCGGTACACTTGAAGTGAGTGAAGATATTAAGAATGAATTGTTAGCGGTGACTCCTTTTAATTATGTAGGATATTATTAATTTCTCATTTCGAATAGGAACAAAAAAAAAGAACACTTCTCAATGGGGAATCAAGAAATGTTCTGTAGTCGATTAACAAAATGAGTTCTTCTGAGAAATTTTTAATTTATTCAAAATGGGGCTGAATAAATATATTGTAACTCTCAGATATATATAAGACACCATGACTTCTAAAAGCGATGCCTGAGATAGATAAAAAATATTACTTTTTTTTAAAAAGAATCGCTTATGCATACATATCTAACTGATTATCAATAAGATATTTATTATACTCAGAGTAAAATAAAAAAATAAGAAAAGTATAAAATCAAGGATAAGAAGGATCCAAATCTACTTAAGAGTTACGATGGAGTGCCTTATCAAAAAGCCTATCCCGTAAAAATTTGAGCTATTTTTTGTGGGTTTCTTCGTGCCTTTGTGAAATAACTATGTGCACCGTAAAATGTTTAATAATGATTTATGGAATGAGGATATATATTTTTTAACCACAAAGATTCACCATTTTATCACAAAGATTTCACTAAGTTATATGTTGATTTATGTGAGAAGCGAGGCAAAAGTCTCTAACCTCTTTCCGATTTCGATTATAGAAGGAATAAAAACATCAAATGTCTAAACTTGATCTCTCGAAATAATCATGTTCTCTATTTAACGCCAAAGATGCGATGCGATAGCATCAAAATATCTCCACCATATCCCCAACCACATCTCTAAAAGATGCACCAGCATCAAAATATCTCCACCCTATCCCCAACCATATCTTCAAAAGATGCACCAGCATCAAATATCTCAACTATATCTCCAAAAGATGCGATAGCATCAAAATATCTCCACCATATCCTCCACTATATCTCCAAAAGATGCACCAGCATCAAATATCTCAACCCTATCCCCAACCATATCTCCAAAAGATGCACCAGCATCAAATATCTCCACCTTATCCTCAACCATATCTCCAAAAGATGCACCAGCATCAAATATCTCCACTATATCCCAAACCATATCTCCTATAGATGCGATAGCATCAAAATATCTCCACCTTATCCCAAACCATATCTCCAAAAGATGCACCAGCATCAAAATATCTCCACCTTATCCCCCACTATATCTCCAAAAGATGCACCTGCATCAAAATATCTCCACCTTATCCTAAACCATATCTCCAAAAGATGCACCAGCATCAAATATCTCAACCCTATCCCCAACCATATCTCCAAAAGATGCACCAGCATCAAATATCTCCACTATATCCCCAACCATATCTCCTATAGATGCGATAGCATCAAAATATCTCCACCATATCCCAAACCATATCTCCAAAAGATGCACCAGCATCAAATATCTCAACCTTAAGTTTTACTTCATTTTACTTCTTTTCACAAGATAGGATTGCAAAATAGGATAAAATCCTGCATTAATATCAGCTTCAACATAAGCAACTTTATATTGTAAGCATTTCATTTTTAAGTCTTCTTTAAATGCTTTGACCTTTTCTACATACTTTTCCTTTACTTGATTTGCCTGTAGCTTTATCTCCTTTCCAGATTCTATGTCCACAAACAAATAGGGCCTATTTTCATATTCAAACTCAATTTCATATTTTTTATCTACCACATGAAATAGGATAACTTCATGTTTGGCATGTCTCAGGTGTTGCAATGCCGAAAAAAGCTGTTCTCCTTGATCATTGTCATCGAACATATCACTGAATATGACGACTAAAGATCTCTTATGAATACTGTCTGCTATTTGGTGCAAAGCTTGAGCAGCAGCAGTTTGCTTTTGCTCCGTTTTATCATTTATAAGCTTGTCCAAATAAGTAAGTAATAATCTATAATGCGTTGTTGATGATTTGCAACGCGTATGTTCCTTTAGCTCACTATCAAAAAGAGACAAGCCGAATGCGTCTCGTTGTTTTTTCAGCAAATTCATCAAAGATGCTGCAGCCATAGCAGAAAACTCAAGCTTATTAGGGATCTTGCCATCTGTCTTGGGAAAATACATACTGCTAGAAGTATCAATCACAATCTGACACCTGAGGTTGGTTTCTTCTTCAAATTTCTTAACAAACATTTTATCGGATCGAGCATATACTTTCCAATCTATGTCTTTGGTAGATTCTCCTGGATTATATAATCTATGCTCAGCAAATTCTACTGAGAATCCATGAAAAGGACTTTTGTGAAGACCAATGATAAAGCCCTCGACAACCTGTTTTGCCAATAACTCTAAATTATCTATTTGCCTCAAATCTTTATCGTCAAAATAGCTCATATCTTATCTTAATAATCTGAATTTCAAAAAGTGATTTAACACTACTTATAAATCACCACAATAGTACAAATTAAAACCCTCGTTCGATTTCTAGAACGAGGGTCTAAATATAAATGTTTTTATCTAAATCACATTCTTACAAATGTGCTTGTAATTTCGCTGTTAAAGTTGCTTTTGTAGCAGTTCCTACATGCTTGTCAACAACCTTACCATCTTTAATGAATAATATAGTAGGAATAGATCTTACTCCATATTTAGAAGAAATTTCAGGATTATTGTCAACATTAACTTTACCAATTGTTGCTTTTCCATCAAATTCTACTGATAAGTCATCAATGATAGGTCCAATTAATCTACAAGGTCCACACCACTCAGCCCAAAAGTCTACTACTGAAACTCCTCCACTTAATGCGGTTTCTTCAAAATTGCCATCTGTGAATTCAAAAGCCATTATATATATTTTTATTAGTTATGATTAAAAATCGAGCTCCCACTCATAGTTATTACGTAAACGTAACAGGAAGTCACAAATATAAGTTTGATTATTCACATATAATTGTCATTTAGCGGAACAATTTAACCATTGATTAAGATTCTGTGGTAAAAATATGTTTTTGCTGCCTCAAAAAAATGTAAACTAATGTGTTGTAACTGACAAATGAGGAGCTAGTCCTCCAATAATTTTACTACTTTTGTGAGCTTATTTGTATAGTCGATATAAACAATATATGAAGTCTGGAATACAATTTTTTTTTGTAGCTGCTTTCCTTTTAATGTCCACTGTAAATTCATTTGGACAAAATGCCCTTGTCAGAGGAAATGTATATGATAAAGGTTCAGGTGAGCCAATTGCCTTTGCAAATGTATTTCTTGAGAATACGACAAAAGGAACAAATACCAACCTTGATGGTTTTTATACACTAGCTGGCGTTGAACCAGGGAATTACACTTTAATGGCAACATTTATAGGATATGATACAGCTAGCGTCGATATCAAACTGACTAAAAATGACATAGAATATGTAAGTCTATATCTTGCTGAATCTTCAATAAATATTGGAGTGGTTGATATTTCGGCTAGTAGACAAACCGATCGTACAGAAGTAAAAATCTCTCAAGTAAGTGTCAGTCAAAGACAAATCAAAGCTTTGCCATCAGTAGGAGGAGAAGCTGATATTGCTCAATACCTTCAAGTGATTCCAGGAATTATCAGTACTGGAGATCAAGGAGGTCAGCTATATATTAGAGGGGGTTCTCCTGTGCAGAATAAGATACTTTTAGATGGTTTGACAATTTACAATCCTTTTCACAGTATTGGTTTCTTTTCTGTTTTTGAAACAGAGTTAATCAAAAATGTTGATGTACTTACAGGAGGGTTCGGAGCTGAGTATGGTGGTCGAATTTCTGCTATTGTGGATATTCAAACTAGAGATGGTAATAAGGTAAGGCATGGTGGTTTTGTATCTGCATCACCATTTGCTGTCAAAGCAATGATAGAAGGTCCAATAATTAAATTTAAAGAAGGTGGCGGAAGTTCGTCTTTTGTGGTAAGTGCTAAAAAATCTCTTATAGATAAGACAAGTAAAAATTTATATTCATATGCAGCTCAAAATGATTCCATAGGGCTTCCTTTTTCATTTCAAGATTTGTATGCGAAGTTGGCTTTCAAATCTGCTAACGGGAGTAGTATTAACATTTTTGGGTTCAACTTTACAGATAATTTTGACGATCCTACCCTTGCAAATATCAAATGGGACAATGTCGGAGTTGGAGCCAATTTCAATCTTATTCCTGCATCTAGTAATATTATAATGACCGGAGCGATTGGGTTTAGTAATTATGACCTCGGATTTGTACAAGATGATGATGATCAACGAAGCAGTGCTATACGGGAATTAGGAGCCAACATTGATTTCACCTTTTTCGGGAATAATAATGAGTTTTCATATGGAATAGATCTTAGAAGTATAAGAACTGATTTTACATTTGTGAATCCTTTCAAACAACTTCTCGAGCAAAGACAATCAACCACTGAGATCTCTGGATATTTCAAATATAGACATGTTATTGGTAATCTGATTATAGAACCATCATTGCGACTGATGTACTATGCGTCACAGTCGACTTTCTCGCCTGAGCCAAGATTAGGATTAAAATATAATATCACCGATAAACTGAGATTTAAGTTTGCTGGAGGATTTTATAGTCAAAATCTATTGAGTACTTCGAATGAAAGAGATGTGGTCAATTTATTTAATGGATTCCTATCAGGACCAACAGAACAAGTTAAAGGGCTAAATGGCGAACCGATCGATAATAAGCTTCAGACTTCAAGACATTTGGTTGCTGGATTTGAAATCGACGCTACAAAAAACATTCAGTTCAATATCGAAGGATATTATAAAGATTTCCCTAGGCTCATAACTATAAACAGAAATAAACTTACGTCTTTCGAAGCGGACTTTATTGAAGAAGAAGGAGAAGCATATGGAGTCGACTTTTCTGCAAAATATGAAAACAGAAAATTATATGTTTGGGCCACTTATTCATATGGCTTTGTCAATAGATTCGATGGTATTCAGACCTACCCAACGATATTCGATAGAAGGCACAACGTCAACTTCTTAACTACCTATAGCCTTGACGATGATGCTACATGGCAAGCAAGTGTAAGATGGAATTTTGGAAGTGGATTTCCATTTACTAGGACTCAAGGATTTTACAATTACCAATCATTCATAGATGGTCTTGGGACGCAATACACAACTGCAAATGCTGAAGAAGTGGGTATATTGTATTCTGAAGATAGAAATGATGGTAGACTCCCCTACTATCACAGATTAGACATATCTCTCACTAAGAAAATTGAGTTTTCTAAGACCTTTGGTTTAGAGATTATTGCGAGTGTAACAAATGTATATAATAGGGACAATATATTCTATTTCGATAGAGTAGAATATGATCGTGTGAATCAGTTGCCTACTATACCGAGTCTTGCTGTTAAGGCTACTTTCTAAATATTGAAGAGATTGTTAATTGGTGATTGAAAAGATTGGTTTTAATTAAACCTTTCTCAATCCTTCCTATCTCTATAATCATAATAGATTTTAGTATCTTGATTACTTTGCATGGTCTTCATTGACAAAGGCCAAAAGTGTTCATTATACTATTTAATGTTAGATTATGAAAGTAATATTACTGTTTTGCTTCTTGGCAATCCTTTCATTTCTTGGATGTAAAACAAATTCCACATCCATCGAAGACACATTGATAGAGAAATGTATCAGTGCACATGGAGGAATTGACAATTGGACTTCTCTTACAAATACTATCTATAGAAAAGACATCACATTATTTGACAAAGAAGGGAAGATCGAAAAAATAATATCTCAGAAACATCGATATTCGAAAAATCCTGATTTATCTGGCACAATCGAATGGGCTGATTCCATAAATCGAAAAATAACCTATTCAGGTGAAAGTGCTTTCAAAACAAATGGGACTAAAAAAGAGAATTCAAGTCAAGCCGCGTTGAATACTTTTAATTCAGCTTATTATGTATTGAATATGCCTTGGAAGCTTTTGGATGAGTCCGCAGAAATCTCTTATCTCGGACTAGATACTATCTTAAACATCAAAGTGGTTCATACCTTAAGAATCATATACCCATCCGAAGACCAAAAAGATGTGTGGGAGTATTATTTGGACGAAAAGAATTACTCTCTGGTTGCAAATATGGTACATCATGGGTCTACTTACAGCTTGATAACAAATGATGAATTTGTTTCGTACAAGGATTTAAAATTCAACTCCAAACGAACTTCATATATGGTAGATAGCTTAGGTGATGTTTTGTATCTGAGGGCGAAATATGAGTATGTATTTGAATAAAAGTTGTCTATTTAGTTTGTCATATTAAGAAGTAAGAGTCCTAAATAAATATATAATCATCAGAGTTACGACAAATAAATCAGAGTTTCTCAAAACTTCCCGATAACTATCAGGAGGCTTAGGAATCTCGACCATGATGAACATAGGGATTCCCAAGCTTTTAAAGATTGGTAAGCCCGATTCGTGCGTAAACCAAATTGCACTAAATATGCAATTTGACTTTCCTCAAACAAGGGTTTGGGTCGATTTATTTCTTTTATTTTTAATTTTCATGGTTTGAATTTCAATCTATTATTCGCTTATCAGCTGGATTTTCCTTTTTTCATTGAAGAGTCTAGTCTAAAAAGGTATGAAACAGAAATATTGATGTCATGTTATAAAATTAGTATATGTATATTTCATTGATTATTAAATTATTGTAAAATTTAATTTACTGGCGAATTCTCGTAAATTACGAATGTTAACCTTTTTAGACCGGACTCATTGAAAAAAAACGAAACCAAAAATTCTAGGCAGCTCAAAGGCAGCACGCATAGCAGCTCCCTCATTCCACAAGAGCTGCCTTGGCTAGGCTTCCTAAATGTTTGGTTTCTTCTTACTTCATTTGAAACATTTGGGAAATTCGAAAAAAGTGCAAAAAGTGCAATTTGGTTTACACACTTAAACGTGTGTATTACAAATTACACAAATTTTCTAATTACTTTTTCCAAGTAAGTATTACCGTTCTTTTAATTAAAGGAATAAACTATAATTTGAATTTCCGAATTTCGATTTAGTATTCGCTTATCCGCGGGATTTGAGCTGCCCATCACTATCGCGTTCCTTCGCTTGAAAATTTCATTTTCACTTTTACTCCATAAAAGCTTACTCAGTCTAATATTACTAGAACAAAAATAACAATCATTCCCTAATTGCAAAATCACTACTCGGTTTTGTTTGTATGTTTTGTACAAATATCTTACTAATCTCAATTTTCTAAATGAGAATTTGCAATTACACGGTTCCTTCTTTTCAATTTAATAAAGGTTCTTACTTCTGAAGTATTACTCTGTTTTCAAATCAACCCAAGAGAAGTGAAATATAATCTCATTTCGTCGTCAAATCAGACAAATTATTTTGTCGTCTAGTTTTAGCACATATCATTAAAGTGTAAAATAATATTCAGTTCGAGTTTTGCGATAACTAATATTGTGATCTCCACTTATATTTACATTTTTTGGTATAAAATGAATAAAAACAAATTAGAAAAAATCAAAACCCGATTAAAATGAAAATAATATTCCTATTAATAATTGGAGTTACAATTTTCACATCTGGACTTAATTCAATCCAAGCCCAAGATTTTAGTGATTCAGAGTCGATAGCTTATGTTGACGTCAAGGTTAACTATCATAACACACACAATATTCAATACGATTCTAAATCAAACTTGTCGATATCAAACAAAGAAAGAATTGCTAAAGCTAAAGCTTATGATCTATTTGTATCACCAGAATTTGGATCTTATCTTAACCCGTATAATGGGAAATTAAATATTGTAAACAACAACAAAAAACAATTCACAAAAGCACAATTTTTGAATGAATCATCCAATGAGACGATTTTTTCAATGAGTTTAGATTCAGAAACCAAAACTATTGATATCTCAAAATATAAAATTGGCAGTTATATTCTAATTCTTTCGAATGGTGGTGGGGATATTTTTGTAGAAAATTTCATAATTATATAAATGAACCACTTCCATGCAAGCATTCGAGGTATCACCATTTGCATTTCACAATGACGTTTTTTTGTTAATTTGATAATCTTTATTTCAATCAGACTTTCGCCTTGTGACTGAACAGTCTCAATGCAATTGAGTTAAGTACTACAGTACTTCAAGTGAACAGTTAACAACAATCGGCAATTATACTAACTTTGTTGTCCAAGTCTGTGTTAAGCCGATCGGGGGAGACACCTTCTAGCCAATTCTATTCAACACAGCCTCTTTAAATGAACTTCCAATGGGAATTAGTTTTCTATTAATAGAGATTTCATTTTTGCTTATAAAATCAATATTTTGAATATTAACGACATGAGATTTGTGGGTTTGAATAAAATATTGGGGCAATGCACTTAAGGCCTCTGCAACTGATTCTCTCGCCATTATCTTTTGATCGGCAGTATGATATATCATGTAATTGCCATCCTTAATCAGATATAAAATCTCCTGAGCCTCTACCCTGAAAATCTTTGCTCCACTTTTAATCATAATACTATTAGAGACCCTATCCTCATTATTTGAAGTCGTACTAATCACTTTGCTAATTGCCTTAGTAAAGCGTTCTAGACTAATTGGTTTTAATAAATAATCCACAGCTTCGACCTCATAACTTTCTACTGCATACTCAGAATACGCTGTTGTAAAAATAATCTTTGTCTTAGGATCAATCATTTTAGACAAAGAGACTCCAGATAGATGGGGCATATTAATATCAAGAAAAACCAAATCGATGGATTCCTTATTTAAAAACTCAAAGGCTTTTAGTCCATTCCTAAAAGTGGCAATTACTTCGATTGTTTTAAAATAATCTAAGTAACTTTTGAGTAGGGCGATAGCCTTGGGTTCATCATCAACTATGATTGCTCTCATCGGTTTCTATTTCTATTTCCACTATAAAATAAGTTGTTTTTGTGATTCTGATTTTATGTTTATTCGGATACACTAATTGTAATCGTTCTTTGGAGGATTGGATGCCGGTACCATTGCCTTTTAGGTTCTGCATGGTTTCGTGGATTGGATTTTTAAGTGCAAAAACTATCTTGTCTGGCAAGGACAAATCGAAAAGTACTTCTATTGTTGATCGTTTTTCTGGTTCCATACCATACTTAAAAGCATTCTCGATGAATGGAATAAAAATACCTGGTTCGATAGCCTGATCATCATTTGTTCCGGTGATATCTAAGTCAAAAGTTATTTCATCCTGCTCAAATCTCAATGCTTGTAACTCAGCAAAGTTTTTTATAAAATCAATTTCTTTACGAACAGGTACGGTATTATTCACAGTATCATAAACCACATATCGAAGCAGCCCTGAAAGTCGATCTAATGATTTGGCGAGCATGGGATTGCTCTTTTGATCTACCATCGATAAGAGATTATTCAGCACATTAAATAAAAAATGGGGATGCAACTGAGATCTAAGCAAAGATAGTTCCGCCTGTTTTTTTCCTAACGCCAATTGCTGTTTCTGCCGTTCTGTTTCCTTCCAGATGATTGAAATACCATATGCGACAGAAATTGTAAAATAAAATATAAACACGCTCCAACTAAAACCCATAGTTAAGGATCGTTCGCTTGATGAAAATAACGCTAGGTTTAAAATATAATAAACTACAAAGGCGAAGAGTAACAGAGCAATAGACTTTAGAACAACAAGGCTTGGTTTTCCTTCTTTTGCAAGTTGTAATATGTTCCAAAAATTAGTGTAAAACAAAAAAACGGATATAGCGCAGATCAACAATAGCTTTAGGAAAATAACATTGTTTCTTTTTACAATAATCTTTTCGACTCCATCTATTATCTCGATCTCTTGCATTTCAATAGAGAAACTATTGGTGATCATCCAAATGGTGAACACCCAAAATAAAAGGTTGACAAAAATCTCAAACCACTTTTTTCTCATTTTACAAATATAGTCGAATAAGAAAAACGAAGAACATTCATGGTAGGAAAGGCCGTAAATCTGGTAGGAACAATAGAAATCAATTGAAAACACTAGTTCATAACATAGCTGCGATGCTTCCTCCCATCCTAAAAAAATACATTTTGATTGACCGTAAACTTGTATTGAAGTGATTTAAAACATATTGTTAATTCCTTTGCATGTCATTGATTCTCAATTCTTCACAATTTTTTCGTCACATAGCTTTGGCTATGCATCTCAAAAATTGCTTCAACTTGAAAATCAAGCACATACAAATCATTTTAACATACGTTTTTAAATCACTTCATTGATAATTGATTAAAAATCTTACTAAAATGAAATATAATGCATAAGATATTTATACTGACCTTCTTGTTTTTTCAGATAGTTGCCTGCAAATCTCAGAATAACTCTCCTACCGAAACAAAGACTATGTTGAACAGTTCAGAGTTGGAGGCAAAGATTGATTTACTTGCTCGAAAGTATGTGGATTTAGATATTTTCTCCGGAGTTGTCCTTGTGGCTGAAAAAGGTAAACTTATCTACCATAAGGCTTTTGGTTTGGCTAATCGAGAAACTAATACCTCAAATACAATAGATACTAAGTTTGACATTGGCTCCATGAATAAGACGTTTACCAAGATTGTGGTACTTCAGTTATTGGAAGAAAAGAAAATAGATCTTGATGATCTACTAGGAAAGTATCTTTCTGGTTTTCCTAGTGAAGCAGCGAACAAAATAACCATTGATCAATTGCTAAATTTCACATCTGGATATGGAGATTATGTTACACGAGAATACTTCGATCTTCCTGTGAGTCAAAAAAACATTGCCTCATTAGTAGAACGAATTAAAAAACTGCCCTTACATTTCGAACCAGGTACTGATAATATGTATAGCAATGCTGGCTATATCTTACTCGGCGCTATCATAGAAAAGATAACTGGAAAAACATACCAGCAAAATGTCAAAGAACGGATAGTTATTCCCATGGAATTAAAAGAAACCTATGTTGAAGGAAAAAATGGTGTACAAGATAAATCTGTAGGTTATTCAAAAACAATGACAGGAGAAATAGAGGACAACCTAGGGATTGTAGAATTGCCAAATCCAGACGGCGGTTTTCTCTCTACTGCTTTGGATAATCTTAAATTTTACCGAGAATTTCATTATGGCAATACACTATTGAAAGAAGAGACCAAGCAGAAAGATGCGTTTTATCGAATGATTCAAGAGCATAGCAATACCGGCGGTGCTATTCCCTTTGCAGGTGGGTATAATGGTGCAAACACTGTAAATTATGAAATATTACGTGACAAAATCACGGTCATCGTATTTGCCAACATGAACGAACCCGTAGCAGAACAATTAGGTGCAGGCATACTTGCTATCATCAGGAATCAGACTCCTAAAGAACCTGCGTTGCCAGCTATTGAAAATGTATATCAATCCTTTAACAAACACGGAATTGAATATATCGAGAAAAATTTTGAAGGACTAACTGTCAACTTTCATCCATCTGATCCCAGAGATTTAATTTTAAACCAAGTGGGTTATGGTTTTCTGTCAATGGATAAAGTTGATGAAGCATTAGAAATATTTCTTTTGAATACAAAGTTGTTTCCTGAGGTCGGAAATATATGGGATAGCCTTGGAGAAGCTTATTATACAAAAGGAGACAAACAAATGGCATTGTCTGCTTATCAAAGGGCGCTATCTCTTGATTCTGAGATTCCGTCGGCACGGAAAATGGTGAAGAAGCTTGGGGGGTAGGGATTGAAGATTGAAGAGATTGAAGAGATTGAAGAGATTGAAGAGATTGGAAAGATTGAAGAGATTGGAAAGATTGGAAAGATTGGAAAGATTGGAAAGATTGAAGAGATTGAAGAGATTGAAGATTGAAGAGATTGAAGAGATTGGAAAGATTGAAGAGATTGGAAAGATTGGTAATTGATAATTGAAAAAGAAATGAGAAATTAACTGGAGATTAGTGACCTTAGCGAAACCTTTGTGAACATCGTGATGAAAAAATAAGAGCTGAGCTGTTAAACTATATCAAGCTTATTTTAATGGATAAAAGCTAGTAATATTTGCAATATTATGAGGTTTTGTATTGCTCTTTTTCTAAATAAAACTAATTTTAACGTATTATAGAGTTACATAACGTATACATAAGTTATATCTTAGACGTTATTATTTATATAGTATCCTTTTCAAAATTCACAAACTGTTTTTCTGATATGGACAAAAGATTAGTCTTTATATTATTGCTTGCATCTAGTTCTTTTAATCAATCAATTGCTCAAACATACATTGGAGAAATTCTCTATCGCGATAGTTACGAGTATATTAAAATCCAATGCGAAGATGATGAATGCAAATTTTCGATACCTTATATTGACAATAATCAGAAATATAAAACAGATGGAAACCCATCTCAGAATAATCAGTGGACAATACAAAAAGGTGTAGAAAAATGGCAATTGAATACGCAATTGAAAAATGATGTTGTCGTGGGAGAGTTGGATTTACCCACTGGTAAACAGCAATTTTTACTGCGACTACAAAAAGAGGCAGTTCCTAAAGATGCGCAAGAGGCATATATAGGAGTATACGAAGATGGTGCCCAAAGAAAAGCAATTGTTTATACTGCCAATAATTATTTGCTCTTCATGTCTCCGTATTCCGAACAGACAATGTCATTAAAACCAATAGGTGAAAATTATTTTTGGAGTATGTCGGGCGAAAATTCAACATTTTCAAATTTAAAAAACGAACATTTCCAAAATCTACAGGTAGTTGATCGATTTGGCAATCAAAAAACATTAACCCGATGTGCAATTACCAAAGTAGAAGAACTATGGATTCCGATTGGTCCTGATACTTTATATGGCAGGATGTACATTCCCAGCTCAACAACAAAAGTTCCAGCCTGTCTGATTTTACCTGGAGGAGGCGCTACTGGCGTTGACAATTATGAATACGAAGCTCGTTATCTTGCCGCCTATGGAATTGCTAGCCTTGTTTTTGATAAACCTGGAAATGGACAATCAAAAGGCAGTACTAATTTTAGATTTCAATCATTCGAAGAAAAAAACGATCAGTACAAAAAGATTTTCGCGTATTTAAAAAATCACCCTAAGATAGACTCCCAAAAAACAGGTATCCATGGCTCTAGCGAAGGCGGCAGATTGGCACTTCTGATGGCTATAGACTTAAAAGAGGAAGTAGCATTTGTGAATGCAGTCGCCACACCATTGATGACGTTTCGAGAAGGGCAATTTTATGCAATGGATCAACTGCATAGAAATATGGGTATTGATGAATTCGACAATATGGATATTCAAAAAATATGGAATGATTACTACGATGGAATTGAAAAAGGGGAAATAGATTCTGATATCATTGAAAGAGCAAATGTCTACAGAAGTCAAAATCAGCGTTTATTCTTACCACCTGATTTGATGCAATTGCCAGCATCACCGCATAAAGATGATATTTCAAATGACAGAGTGGTAAGGGATGCTAGAGAAATCACATGCCCAATATTTTTACAATATGGAGAAAATGACCAGCGAGTGAGTAGATCAAAGAGTCTTCAGAACTTCTTGCCTAGGTTTTCAAAGCCCAAACTTATACATACCAAAATATACCCGAGAGGTACGCATTCTATGATGACTCCTGAATATAAAATCTGTCCAGGATATACCGATGATAAAATCAATTGGTTGAAATCAATAGGAATACCAATAAATGGATGCAACTAATAGTCAAGACATATACTCTTTAAATAAAGAGTATAACATTAATTTTCAATACATAATCAACTCACTAACACAAATTAAAAACATGAAACAATTGTCAATCATCGTCTTTCTTTCCTTACTATTTACAACTTCTAGTTTTTCACAATCCGAAGCAGATAAAGCAGAAGTAACCAAGGCATGTATGAATTATTTAGAAGGATTTTATGAAGGTGACACCTCAAAAATAATAGCTTGCCTCAAACCAACTTTACATAAGTATGGCTTTTGGAAGAGCAAGAAAACAGGCAAATATGAAGGAGCTAATTATATGACTTTTGAGGAAGCAAAAACATATGCTACCAACGTCCTTAAGAAGAAACAATTTCCAAAAACTAGTGCACCTAAAAAAGTTGTAGTTCTGGATGTAATGAATCACATCGCAGTAGCAAAAATAACAGCTTGGTGGGGCGAGGATTATTTGTTGCTTTCAAGAGTTGGAGACAAATGGATGATTGAGCAAGCATTATGGGAAGGGCCATTGGGGAAATGATTGAAAAATTGGTTTGAATTTTAGGGTATAAGGTGCAAGGCGAGATATTGAACCTTAAACCTTAAGAATCTTGTACCTTAGTTTATCTGGTTTGTGGTTATTGACAATAGTGTTCGTACTTTCTTTTCATCCGATTACTTTTTCGATGAAAGTATCTTGGAAATGAACTACCCCACCGCAAGCGGACGTGGTATCACCTCTCCTCAACAGGCCCAAAATAGCTTTTTCTCTAGACAGTAAATACTTTATCTTCCTAACATAATTTGGTGATTTACAAGAATCAGTATTTCATTTTATTATTCGCTTATCAGCTGGATTTTATTCCGCCCACCACTAACGTGTTCCTTCATTTGATAATTTCATTATCACTTTTATTGCATAAAAGATCATTCAGTCTTATTGAAAAAAAACGAAACCAACCTGCCTGCCGGCAGGCAGGAAATTCTAGGGGATAGACCGATCTCGGAGAGTGGCGACATTAGTCGACAAGGGAGGGA
>Ga0256847_1000488_pt1 | contig 25061 bp, 24 predicted proteins | sample TeddybearmetaG_FD_189099 | JGI IMG/M metagenome (GOLD analysis project Ga0256847, IMG submission 189099) | Hydrothermal vent microbial communities from East Pacific Rise, Pacific Ocean - Teddybear | ecosystem: Environmental > Aquatic > Marine > Hydrothermal vents | place: Pacific Ocean: East... | reverse complement strand
ATGTTGAAGTCCCAATAATAATTGAGGCAATTGGTGTCGACTTTTTCTGTTGATCTCAACTTCACCAATCGGTGTAGCATCTAATTCTAAAACTGGGTTAAATCGTTTTCTCATCTGAATCTTTGTGAAATGAAGACGAATCTATTTTTGTAAAAATGACTGATCTTCTCATTATTAAATACTTACATATAAGCAAATATTAAATATATGGAAAAATATACACTTTTTCAAGAAATAACACAAGAAAAATAATTGAATAATATACTGAACTTCAAATAGTTAGAGTAGATGTTTTTGTTTTTGGTCAGGCACTAGTTATCCTTCGATGTGTAATCTTATATACTCAAACAGTTTTGAGCTTTTAACGGAAAATAGAAATTCAAAATACTAACCTGGCTAATGCCGATTCCTGCCTTTGTTGTAAGATAAAGTTTATCCTAGAAAGTCAATAAAGATATACTTCAAAGACAATCTGATTATATTTGATTTACAATCAGAATATGATTTACTATTAATATTCCTAAGAAGTCCAATATTACTTCGGCCTCTTGTAAATAGGAACAGTACTACAAGGCTCTCCATACATAATACTCAGTACATGCGGCTTCAATTTCTTTGTCAGGGCTTGATAAGCTCCTGCAGGCACGGGTTTATCACTACAACCCTTAATGACAATTCTCTTATCCTCATATTGGTCAATCTCTATATTTTCAATTACATTTTGATAATAATGCGTAAGATATGCCTCTTCATTTCCAACATAAACTTCAGACGCATGTGATTCAGCATAAGAGGAAACCAACATATAAGCCCACACAGGAATAATTGCATTGACACTACAATCAATTAAGATTATAGCATCATCATATTCAGACCAATCTTTATTTTTTAAAGCGGTTCTAAAATCTTTTTCCTTTAAGATCATCTCCATAAATAGATAATCTTTCAAGTCAAATGATACTATTCTTTGCTCTGGAAAGTAGGATTCAAGATTGATTGTAATAATACCACTTTGAGCTACTCGATTGATCAATGGTCCTGCCATTTATTGTTATTTATTTAAAGATTACTCTTCTTCATTATTAGAAATGGGAATAGTGGCTGGAATGACATCCTCAATGGAAACTTCACCAATTGAATTTTGTGCAGATGAAATATCCCGAGTTTTTGGTAAATCCTGAATCGATTTCAATCCAAAATAGTCCATAAATTTCTCAGATGTGCTGTACAAAAGTGGTCGCCCTGGTCCATCACTTCTTCCTACTATCTCAACAAGTTCTTTCTCTAAAAGTTTTTGAATGCTATAATCACAACTTACACCCCTGATTTTTTCAAGCTCACTTTTCTCGACTGGCTGCTTGTAAGCAATAATCGACAATGTTTCCAAAGCTGATTTTGACAGTTTCTTTTTGGTGGATTGTTTTAAAAATGTTGCCACTGTTGGATAATAAGCTCCTTTAGTCATGAATCGGTATCCATTCGAAATTTCAACCATCTCGACAGCAAAGTCATCGCTTTGATATTTTTCAATTAATTCAGCAACTGCTTTCTCAATGTCTTCTTTCTTAAACTTAGTAGCGAATTGTTCATCTAAGCAATTTTTTAAATCTTTGAATGACAAAGAGCTTTCGGCTACAAAAACCAATGCTTCAATATGATGAGTGAGTTTGTCCAATTTTATTGATGTTTTTACTTCAGTAAGATACTATTTTAGAAAGAATGTGTGTAATACAAATTCCACAATAATTGAATTTGTTATCGGCAATAGTTTCATTCTTTCAATATTTCATTACTATATGAATCAAAGCAATGTCTTTCAACCTTGGCTTCCCTTATCAGGGGGATTTAGCTGCCCATCGCTAATGCGTTCCTTCTCTTGAAAATTTCATTTTCACTTTTATTTCATAAAAGATCTTTCAGTCCTATTGCCCAAAAACGAAACCAAAAACTCTAGGGGACTGACTGATCATCTTTGATGTGCCAATGATAATTGGCAAAGGAAGGAACGTGATAGCGGTGGGTGGATTAGATAATGCAGCGCTATTATCCACCCATCACTTACGTGTTCCTTTCCTTATCAGCTATAATGAGCCTCCCACCGCTTACGCGTTCCTTCACTTAGCAGCTATCGCTGCTACATCTTCGATGATCGTTCAGTCATATCTTCGATGATCGTTCAGTCATATCTTCGATGTTCGGCCAGTCCTTGCCTCATCCTGCAATAGCCGCCATGTCTCAGCCTCCATGGTATTGAATATTAATAAAAATTATTTTAAAATAGCATTATTTATATTCGGATAGGCATTTTATAACACAAATTCAGAAAATACCTAAAATACAAAAAGCCCTAGCTGAGGCTAAAGCTTAATGTTTTACTTTTATTGTGCAAAATAATCTATTGGGGAATACCATTTTGATTTTTCCAATAAATCCAAATAAGCATAATAATGAATAATGCTAAAAAGAGAGCTCCTTTTCCTACACATCCACCTTTTTTCCCGTAATTATGATTGTCTGCCATACTTCAGCTTTTTTTCAATTTGTCACAAAGAAAATGCAATTAATTTTATTTGTAGGAAATTCACACAAGAATTTTGACATATAATCATTTAAAATTTGAATGAACCCTCATTATTGACCTATTTAATTAATTTAGCGCACCCTAATGCACCTATTTTCAAGAGAATTTAAAAATTGATGTTCAACCCAAAATTATTAATCTTAATCACCTTTTTCATAAGTACACTCTTTTGTAGTTGTAAATCATCTAGTACAAAAGTTAAAATTGATAGTGCTTTTGAAATATTAGATGATGAAGCTTACAAAATATTCAGTCCCTCAGCTCAGATTGAAGTCTTAGATTCAGGATTCACCTGGACTGAAGGTCCTTTATGGTTAAACGAGACCAAACAACTATTGTTTAATGACATACCTCCTAATAAGACATTCTCATGGTCAGAAGAAGAAGGAACAAAAGTGTATTTAGATTCTTCTGGATATACAAGTGATATTACGCGTGAAGGCGAAGCTGGTGCCAATGGTCTATTATTAAATTCCGATGGGCAATTGGTCCTTTGCCAACATGGTGATAGACGAATGGCTATAATGGATGCTCCTATTGATAATCCACAATCAAATTTCAAGACTATAGTTGATAATTATCAAGGCAAGAGATTTAGCAGTCCTAATGATGCAGTATTTTCTAAAGCAGGAAACTTATATTTTACAGATCCTCCTTATGGTTTGGCAAGTCCCGAACTTCAAGAGATTTCATATAATGGCGTGTATAGATATTCAACAAAAGGAAGTATTTCTGTAATCGACTCTACACTGACAAGGCCAAATGGAATTGCATTTTCTCCAGATGAAAAAACATTGTATGTAGCTGTTTCGGATCCCCAAAAAGCTATTTGGATGTGTTATGAGATCGATGATAAAACTGGAAACTATACTAATAAAAAGGTATTTTTCGATGCTACAGAATATGCCAAAACAGAAAAGGGGCTTCCTGATGGATTGAAAGTAAACGACCAGGGATATATATTTGCAAGTGGTCCTGGTGGTATCTGGGTATTCAATCCTTCTGGAAAAGCAATAGCACGGATCAAAACTGGTCAAGCTACATCCAATTGTGCTTTTGGATCAAGTCAAGACATCTTGTACATGACTGCGGATGATTATTTAATGAGGGTGAAGTTTAAATGATCGCATCACTACTGAAATCAATAAAATTAAATAACAAGCTGCTGTCAATTAGTTTGAAGTTGGTCATTATACTGTTCATGGCTTGGATATTATACGTTCAAGTATTCGAAAAAAATGACCTGTCGAAACTCATCCTCCAATTCAATGAATCTATAAATCAAAAAGGGAGTTGGGTAATACTCACTATCGCTATTTGCTTAATGCCTGTCAATTGGTTTTTGGAAAGTAAAAAATGGAAATTATTAGTCAACAATTTTCAACAGTTTAATATCAAACAAGCAGCATATTCAGTTCTTGCTGGAGTGAGTGTGGCAATAATGACACCTGGAAGAATAGGTGAATATGGTGGTCGGTTAGTTGGCATTTCTCAAGTAAATCAACCCAAAGCAATATTGGCAAACCTTATCTCTAGTTTAAGTCAAAATATAATAAATGTGGGAGTAGGGCTAGTCGCAGCATTGATTTTCATGCAAAAGTTCATGCCGTTGCAGCAGAGTATATTTCTCTCTCTAATGTTTATTAGTTCGATCATTATAGTTGTAATGTTATTGATCTATTTTAGAATAGATTTATTGCATGGAATTCTCGCTTATCTTCCTGATTGGAAATGGATTCAAAAAATTCGATCTAGTGTATCCTCTTTTCAAGATATGGATTCTGCATCATTATTTACTATACTTGGAATATCTATGCTTAGATATGTGACCTATTTGAGTCAGTACGTCCTATTGATAGTATTTTTTGGGGTTACTGATGATATTGTTGCTTCTATTTTAGGAGTAGCTACGATATTTTTTTTACAATCAAATTTACCTTTACCGCCTGCATTATCAGTATTGGCAAGAGGAGAAATGGCTATATTTCTGTGGTCTGTTTTCACCACTAATATTTTGGGAATTATTGCTGCGTCGTTCTCACTATGGATAATAAACCTTGTAGTACCAGCAATTTTAGGCACTATCATCATTTCACAAGCAACTATATTCGAAGATTAAATGAAAGCATTGGTAATATCGGGAGGAGGAAGTAAGGGAGCATTTGCAGGAGGTGTTGCAGAATATCTAATCAACGAGCAAAAAAATGAATATGATATTTTCGTAGGCAGCTCCACAGGTAGTTTGCTCATTCCTCATTTGAGTATCGGGGAGATCGAAAAGGTAAAAAAAGCATATACAAGTGTAACTCAAAAAGATATATTCAATGTCTGCCCTTTCATAATGAAGAAAGATAAGAATGGCGTATTAAAATCTAAGATTAACCATTTCAATGTTCTCAAGATGTTTCTGAAACGTAAAAAGACATTTGGAGAAACAAAAAATCTAAGAAAGACCATTGAGAAATTAATGAGTCCTGAAGAATATAATCAGATCAAATCATCCGGAAAGAAAGTAATCGTCACCGCTTCAAATCTCACCAGAAATGTAGTAGAATACAAATATTTGGAAGACAATAGTTATGAAGATTTTTGTGATTGGATGTGGATCTCGTCATGCTTTGTACCGTTCATGAGTTTGGTAGAAAAAAATGGCTGCGAATATGCTGACGGTGGTTTTGGAAATTACATTCCTATAGAAGAAGCTATTTCTAATGGTGCAACCCACATTGATGTCATCGTCCTCCAACCGAGACATAGAATGGTTGAACATAATAAATCTAGGAATGCTTTTGACATCATGCTTCAATCCATGGGTTTCATGTTGAGCCAAATTGTCTATGACGATATCCATATTGGTCATATGGAAAGTATCTATAATGACGATCTCCATGTCCGTTTCTTTTTTACGCCTAGAGTACTCACTGAATATTCATTTCATTTCGATCCAGAACAAATGACTGCTTGGTGGCAAGAAGGGTTTGATTATGCTAAAAAGAGAGTTCAGTTTTAGCAGGATTTTTTTTAACCGCAAGGTGCGCGAAGGATGCGCAAGGTTTACGAAGTAAAATATGATGCCTTTATCTGTTTATAAGTATTTAATTATCAACGTAATAATTTTATAATAAAATTTTCCCGAAAATTAAGTTTCAAAACATGTCACAGAATGGCATGTAATTGCATTATATAGATAGATGCAAAACCAGAAACTAATGATGGCTCTTGAAGCATCATTACGATAAATTAAAAAAAGGAGATATTGGAATTTATTTTTCGATGTCCCTTTTTATTTAAATTGAGATTGTGAATTGGAAAGATTGGTTTTTTGAAGTACCTTTTTCAATCTCTTCAATCTCTTCATTCTCTTCAATCTCTTCAATCTTTCCAATCTTTCCAATCTTTCCAATCTCTTCAATCTCTTCATTCTCTTCATTCTCTCCAATCTTTCAGACCAGACTTACCAGCCGCTCATGCGCTACGATCTCATTCTCAAACGATCCCTTTATTTTTGGTCTATATTTCTCACCAGTATTCAAAGATTTACATAAAGCGACAATTCGACTATTTTCTTTGCCTAATTTTTGCAAGTGTTTTACTTTTTTGTCGATATCTAGCTTCCCTGATTTGATATCGTAGATCAATTCAGCTATCAGAAAGTTGAGATTGTTTTTGCTGCGCTCCACCCGATTGTAATTGAGATTATACTTTACCTTGCGGATACTGATGCTGTCTATGTCATCTGCCATCAAGTAGACATACATGCCTAGCACTTCCCATTCATTGCGATGATCTTTGGGAAGGGTAATGTAATTACGGCTGACTATTACTTTTTTGTACCATTTGTAGGCTTCGACAGTATCTCCTGAGTATAGGAGTACGCGTACGTAAGTGAGGGCGTAAAGATACCAATGATAGGTAAAGGATCGGTGGTCCTCCATTAATGCATTTACGATTAACTTTGATTTCACAAAATCTCCTTTTGAAATTTTATTTTTCAATAATCTATTGCGAAATATTGCAATATGTGCTGTATGGTCAAACCACAAATTAGAGAAGTATATTATGGCTTCATTGCATACCTTTTCATATAAATCATCATGACATACAATCAATTCTATGGAAAAATAATAATAGTGAAAAAGATAAGAATCAAATTCAAGTCGCTGATCAATATCTTTTAGGATAGTCTTATATTTTAATTTTAATTCTACCGTCAGTACTTTATGTTTTGTCAATTTACCATAAAGGATTTTTATAGTATTTTCTTGTTCGCAGATATTATTAATATATTCAAATTTAGAAATGGCTTCATTTTGTTCATTTTCTTTTCCATAGAAAATATTGTGCGTAATAATAAGAAGTGACAAAGATCTTGCGATTTCATAATTTTGGTATTTAAGTGCTTTAGATATAGTCCTATTAAATAATTCTTTTGCACTTGTTCTAAACCCCATACATATCAGCTTATTAATAGCCGCATACTCTTCGTGTAATTCAAAAGTTATTTTTTGCAAATGACTTCCACTACTTTCATTGAAGTATACAATCTTCAAAAGTTTTTTAACAAAAGCTTCTTTAAAACTTTTATAGGTTGAAAAAGATGGGCTACAGTTGTATAAGAGCTTTGCTAATTTTTTATTTAGAACAGAATCTTCTAATTCATGTTTTTTTAGTATAAATAAAAAAGCTCTCTTCTGCTTATCATTGAAATCATCAATAATTCTCTCTGAGAAATGATTTTTAAATTCATTTTCATAATTCAAAACAATTGACCTTAATAGCTTCATATACGATAAGTATTTTAGTTTATTAATGCTATCTATACAATATACACTTCGTCTTTTTTATTGAAAAAAGACGAAAATGGTAGCTTACAATTTTAAATTTGAATCATTGTTCAAGTTTAAAATTAATTTCCATGGAAAATCTTATTCTAATTATCCTCCAAATAATAGAAGATGCTGAGATACTATAGCTGATCTAGCAACTTCAATATTTATGCTTATTGTATATAAAAGGTGTATAAGTAAGTATACGGTTTTTGATAATTAAATCCAACCGAAATGCGTAGAAATACTCAGAAATAGGGTAATTCTACGTATTTCTAAAATTATTATTAATCATATCAAGCGTCTCTTTTAATGTCTTGATGAGATCTTTTTGATATTCAATTTTTTCTTTCAATACATCAATGCTTTCGTCTTTTTGATCTGACCTTAACATTTCTCCTTCGCCAGTCATCAGCCATCTAATATTGATCCAGTCATACGTGTCACATATCAAGGATAATGTCTCATAAGAGGGCATGGTCTTGCTTTTGACAATTCTGGAAATCGTCGAATTGCCTGACAATCCGATCGATTTACTGAAACTATTTGGGTTGAGATCCAAATAGTCTATTAGTTCTTCTATACGCTGATTTACAGTCATTTAAGTATCAGTAATGCACGTTTGACGAAATATTAATACACATTTGGGAAATTTATTATTCATATATGCTTGTTTTATCATGCACATATGACTATATTGCATCCGACATCTGGTATAATCGTAAAGTAATGATATTTTTCTAAGTATTACAAAATTAAGATGTGAGGTCTATTGATAAACCTGGATAAGCCATTACCGACTACTCTACCAGATTCACTTGAACAATAAAATAAGCTTGCTCAAAAACATACTTTAATTATTTAGGACGGGTGTGAATTTTTTGAGGTTAGAGGTGTATTTCAATTCGTCTAATGACTTTTTACCGTTTCGATCTGATGTAGAGAGCTAACACCTACTCTATATTAACGGCAAGTTAATATACTGGACGATATTGAAAATACACCTCGCTTTTATCCGTTAAAGAACGGATAAACCGAACGAAATGCTCCCGATTTTTAAATCTGAATGTACTCAAAACACCCTTTTGATTATTTTTCACTTTTTAAAATCATAATATCATGAAACAATTAAAATTTGCGGTTTTAGCCGTTTTTCTATTATTTTCTATCGTATCGTGTGACAAAGACACTGATACTACGTCTGATACAAATTCAATATCTTCAGTATCTGAGCCTAGGTCAAAAATAAATGATGATCGGGATCAAAACTTGCTACAATCCTTCTATCAAGATATTTTATCCCTTCAGTCGCAGTCAGGATTTTACGATGAATTTTATCTTCAGCATGGGTATTTTGATTGGCCTAATTTTCAATCTTATGAAAATCCTACTGGTGACCCTATCTTAGTTATGCCAGTCGTCAAAAGTCATCTTACCCCTTCTTCTGGTATAATGATCTACCGTCAAAACAGCACAAACAAAAAATTTAGCTATGTCTCTCGGGCTGAACTTTTGAATAGTATTCAAGATGTAGAAATTAATCAAATACTGAAATCTCAATGCGATTTTCTATTACTATCAGATATAAAACGAGGGCTAGGAGGGGATAAGGAGCTGCTCTCTACTACAAGAGACGGAGAAACCGATACTGAGCCTCCATGTGATGGAGGAGAATTCGTGACTATTTGTGTAAAGTTTGATAACAGCAATGCTGATTTTGCTCAGGAGCACGATAATTTTGAATCATTTCTAAAGGAGCAAATCAAGAATTTAAATTTATCCGCTAATATTTCTGATTCTGAATGGGCAAAATGGTATGCTGCATTTGATGGACTAGCGTCTTATAGTCTCTCAGATTTAGATCTGTACTCCTCCATCTCGGAATTTTACAATTTGACATTTGGCGTCTTTGATCCTGATCGTGCATTAGAAATGTACAATCTATATAAGCTAATGAGGTTTTCCTATTTCGAAACATTTGATTTCGGTAAAGATGATGTGCTTGGCACCTACATCACCAATACCACATCTAATTCTTACTTCGAGTGTTTTGATATTTGGATCTGGTGCTGGGATGAGTATCCAGATTTTGAATTGACTGGTTTTGTAGTCATTCCTGGCCCTACGGGAACTTCAATACCTCCCTTTCAGAAGAACCATGACAAATTAATGTTTTGCGAAGGATATCTAGAACCACATGATACAGGTGAGGACAATCCTGATAGCGTACATCCTAATTTTGAATTTTGTGAAATATGGATGACTTATCTAGAAGACTGCATATTGCCGAATGCTACACTTATAGAAGGCTATGGCGGAGGATATTCGAATCTGATTATGCAATGGGCACAATTTCAATATTACTATCCAGATGATTTTGCTGAAGCTATTGCAGATTCGGAGGATTGTGGTACTACGACTACGGAAGTTGAGGAGAATAATCCACCATCTCCTATAGCAGAAGAATGCATGGATGCATTGAATGACTTTGAGAAAGAATATGGCTTGGATTTAACTATTGAAGAAAGGAAAGCAATTTTATTTAATATAGATTCAACATCTTGTGATGCACTATTTGTAAGTCGGACTTGGAAGGAACTTATCGATTTCAGAACTGGGTATACACAAACCAAGTTTGATATTTCTTTTTTATATGATTTCTTATCCACATCTTACAGCAAAAAAGAATTATTAGATTACTATGAAACAATAACGCAACTTAGGATAAACGAGCCATTGATAAGATGGGATAGATCCACAGAGCTATTTGATTTATTTAATAGCGAGAACGATAACATACTAATTTCAGATTGCGGAGACGTTTCTCCTTGGTCAGATTTGGCTAGTTTTGTTATCCCTGCGGAAGTTAATAATAGAGTAACTTCATTAGGTTGGACAAATCAAGATATAGAAATGGGAAATACCAAACAGGTTAATTTGGATTATCACTCTGTAAACATTACAACCTTACCTGATATAAATGGAGATGGAGTTGCTACAGAGCAAGAGTTATTTGATGAGATAAGATTGAATTTTCCAAATTATGCGAATGGAGAAATCAACGTAGCAATCAATAATGGTCCAGATGCTATTGTGGAGGCTACTTGGAGTTTTTATAATAATGATTATTATGATATATGGAACACGAATAATGGTTTAAAAGCAATAGTAGAAATTGATACAGAAGATATCAATGATAACCCTATACCAGGTATAACTGATGATGCAACAGTTATTTGTAGTTCATACGAAAATGAATGTTGTTGGGTGTTTAGTACAATTTGGACTAAGCAAGGATTAGCTGCCAATAGTAATAACGGCTCTCACCCTGTTTCAGGAAATAGGCAATTTGGCATTAAGCAATTAAGTGATGGTTCATATGAGTTCTATATTAGAGCTGCAGATAGAGCAAGAATCAATTGGCTTGTAAATGGTTTGGCAACTGTTTTAGGCAATAATGCTACAGAGATCTTTTATGAAATAACTGATCAATCTTGGAATAATCTTACTTCTAAAATAGCTTCATTAGTCAATCAATCAAATTATGGTGGTGAGGCTACTCAGAATCAATCAATAATTCAAAGACCTAACTGGAATGAAGTAAAGGATAAGCTAAAATCATATTTTCCTTTATCAAGTATACCATGTAAATATTAAGCTTTATGAAAAAGTTAGTGTTGATATTTTTTCTTTCGATTATAAGCTATGTTTTATACATTACTATTATAATCGCTCCTTTAGTTAGAGTTTCCATTATAACTAGATATGAATTACTTGGTGAGGCTATAGCTGCCCCTGGATTTTTGATATTATTAGTTTTACCAAGCACTGTTATTTACTCACTAATAATGAATAAAGATTATTTAAGGTTAAATATTATTGGAAACGTGTTTAGGCATGTTCTTTTTTTTTCAATCGTCTATAATAGCTATCTTTTATATAAAGGAAATATTATTTCCAAGTATATCAATGCTGGATCTGGACTAATAGCTTCAATGATCGGTGTATCATTATTTTTTGTATTTCATGTATTCTTTATGACTTATTTGTTAAATAAACCATGGTTTCTAAGTTTTTATAACGAAGAAATCGCACCTAGTAAGAGTGAGCAAAGGCTATAACAATAGATAAAACGGAATCCAGCCCTATCTGGGTTGGTTTCTATTTATCAAGGGGCTGTAGGTAATTAGTGATTGAAAATTAGTTGTATTTATCAACATATAATGCCTTCTTAAACAGAGGATTTTTATCCTAAATAATTAAGGTATGCATTAATGAAAAATAAAGAACGCAAGAAGAAGTATTAGCCAATCAGCGTTTACAGAATAATAGAGTCAAAAATTGAAATGAAAACATAATTAATGAATTACAAATTTAACTTGCTACTCGCAGGTGTCATTCTAACATTTGTATTTTTTACAAGTTGCAAGTCCAAAAAAGGATTAATAAACACTTATAAAATAGAAATTACTTCGTGTGACACCACCAAATTAGAACTTGCATTTGACTTAAATACAGATGAAACTAATTGGTTAAATGTTAACCAAGATAAGTGCAATCGGATAAATGAATTTTTCAAAATGTTTGGTTACACAAAAGAAAGTATAGAATATATGAAGTCTTTTGTCCAATTGAAAGTTACTGATGATGAATATAAGTTAGAAAGATATATTGAATTATACTGTCTTTTAGAAAGAAACCCAAACGCATTAATAGATGGAAACCTGGAAATCAAAAGTAAAAACTGAAACTACCTACAAAACATAAAGCGAGTTACACACAATGAGTAGCATTTTGACGTTAGTCGTTGTTGAACGGCACCTATTGCTTATATAGAGTTACAATATTTTGTTTGGATAGAGGAAAGAATATTTAATATAAATTGAAAATCCACCTCCATTGGTGGTGGTCATGTTCTTTTGGCTTTGCCTTTTTAAATGGCCACATTCCAATTGAGAAAAGTGGGTGGAAGAAGCAGAGCCTTTAAGGGCAAAAAGGTCTTTCCTTCGTGCTCTTGCGACAAACCACCTTCTTAGAGGGGGGTGTTGACTAAAATTCCCAACGTATGTAGATGGTAAGGTTTTTGTTGAAGTTAGCGGACCCGATGTAAATGCTGAGGCTACATGGAGCTTTTAAAGTAATGATTTTGAAGATTATTGGAATACCGACAATGGATTAAAAACAATAGTTGAAATTGATACTGAGGCAAACCCTGATGAATGGTATACTGGTATCACAGATGATGCTACTTTAGTTTGTAGCTCTTATGAAAATGAATGTTGCTGGGTGTTCAGTACCTTTTGGACTAAACAAGGATTAGGTGCCAATAGTAATAATGAGTCTCATCCAGTTTCGGAGGGTAGACAATTTGGACTTAAACAACTACAAGATGGCACCTATGAATTCTATATAAGAGCTGCTGACGGGGGTGAATTAATTGGTTTGTAAACGGTCTTTCAAACATATTTGGAAATAATTCTACAGAAGTGTTCTACGCTATAACCGATGCTGCATAGGATAATTTAACTACAAATATAGTATCATTGATTAATAATGAAAATTTTGGAGGAGAAGCCTCGAAGAATACGCCCATAATACAAAGGCCAGATTGGGAGGAAGTAAAAGAAGAATTGAAATCAGGTTCAGCCTTAACAAGTTTACCATGCAAATACTAAATTCATGAAAAAAATATTTTTAATTGGATTTTTGGCACTCATGATTTACGCTACATATATTCTTTTCATAATAGCACCTTTGATAAGAATACCATTTATCAAAAATAATGATTTTCTTCTTGACACAATTGTCAATCCAGAATTTCAAATTATTAAACTATTACCGTTTGTGATTGTATACTCCGCTATAAAATATAAGGATTATTATAATATTGGGTTAATGAAGAACGTGATACGGCACATTTTTTTTTATTTAATATTGTATAACTCAAGCTATTTGTTTGGTAAAAAGGGTATTGAAAATTATGTAACTTATTCTTCTGTTATTTTGATTGGAATGCTTGGATCTGCCCTGTATTTGATTTTTCATGTTTCGTTTTTCAATTATCTATTGAGAACCAAAAAACTATCTCAACTTTTAGGAAAGTTATGAAAAAGACTAGCTGTGGTTATGGTGCAATTGCAGATTGTAACAGTACAAGTAATAATTGCCCAGGAGGCACTACTGAGCCACCATATACAGATAATTTTGTCGAAGTAACCGCAGAAAGTTTGTTAGGAGGATGTCACTAATTAGTTCAACGATTCTTGTCATCACTATTACCTTATCTAATGGAGGTACTGTAGTCTATGAATTGGATAAATCAATTTATACACAGAGAGTCCGATTTACAGATAATGAAAACAAAGATTTTGATTGCCTTACTATATGTCAATTTAATACCTCAACATTACATGAAATAGTGTTCGAAAAGGGAAAGGTTAATCATAAATCAAAATCAGTTTCGCAATATTATAATTGGAAGGAAGAAGAAGAATTTTATGAATCTTTAAAACCTTTCAAACTAGAGGATCATAATGGACTTGAATCAATTAAAAATATATCTGAACAAATAAAGTTTGGTCAATTTTATATTCAAGTTAAAGAATTAGAAGATATATATGAAAAAGGTGAATATAGTTCAATACTTCCAATTATTGATAATTACTATATTTTTGCCTATTTAGACGGTTCAGGTTCTAAAACAGGAGAGCTTGTTAGACCTACAGACATAAAGGTAGTTTGGAGCGATAGTTTTTCAGATTACGTAATAGATAACCTTACTTATATAACGTCAAAGAAGTAGATTACTGATTAGAAAACGAGCCTACGAAAATGATTAGATCGTAGGCTCTCTATGCGGGGTAATATTCGAATCTGATCATGCAATGGGCACAATTTCAATATTACTATCCAGATGATTTTGCTGAAGCTATTGCAGATTCGGAGGGTTGTGGTACTACGACTACGGAAGTTGAAGAGAATAATCCACCATCTCCTATAGCAGAAGAATGTCTAGATGCACTGGATTCTTTCAATGACACCTATGGATTGAACTTGACTACAGCCGAGCGCAAGGAAATAATCTTCTCTATGAATGAGTTGACCTGCGTAGATCAGCCTTTTACCTTCGTCGTTGCTAAGGCTATAATAAGCTTGATAAAGGATAATAATTCCGATTTCGTCCCTTCCAAAGAGATCTCAAAGTTTTTATCAGAAGAAAACAATGTTCAGATTCTTATGGAACTTTGGTTTTATTCGAAGACGGATGAGGGCAAGACCAAGGATGGGGCTTCTAGCATGAATATTTACACTTCTCTGGCAGAAGGTGGTTTACTGGACTTGACGGTAGATCAGGCATATAGTGAAGAATTTGACCCGATATTGACCAAAGTAATTGGCATTTTTCTAAGCGAAGAACAGAAACAACTCTCCTTAGGTGCCTGGTACAATATATTCAAAAGAAATATCAGCGGAGATAAAGGATGGATGGAATCCATCACAGAAGCAATCACTATTGGGTGGAAGGATGTCATACAATACTCTAAAGGCGCAATGAAAACCATACTAGAAGAATTGGAAGCCAACGACATCCCGGTTACAGATGAGGAGTGGCAAACAATAATGGCTATCTATGGTCCGTCACTCGTTGCATTAGGTGTGGATATAGGTACAGACTTCATACCTGTAGTGGGCGAACTCAAAGGACTATACAATACGGGTGATGCACTAATTCAAGGAAACTTTGGAATTGCAGCTTTAGAGTTCTTAGGTACTATTGCGGGTATTATCCCAATCGGTGACTTGGCCAAAGGAAGCACAAAAGTGGTGGCTGCAGCGACTACATTAATTGCTGCATTCAAGGTGATCAAGGCATTGGCAAAAGCAAGCTCTGGCATCTTCAAAAAAATAACATCGCTTGTAAAGAATGGATGGGAGGTATTGTATGACGATGTACTGAAGAAAATAGTGGTCAAAAATAGCAATGATATTGAGGTCGCCAGTATAGTGGATGATGTCGAAGATTTATCTCCCAATATCAAGATTGATAAGCCAGAAGGGAAGGTACTACTGCTTACGAACTCAATTAAAAACCTGGATGCAGTCGATGTTTCGTCAGATGCCGCACAATCACTAGCCAATGCTGCCAAGAAAAATCCAGCCAATCATATGCGATTTACACCTAATAGTCCTGCACAACAGGATGCAATTACAGATATACTTGCGGGAGACCCTACAGGTAAAAAAACTGAACTACTGATGAAAGACCATTTGGCCCAAGATGGGTGGGTACACAAAACAGGTGGTAAATATGGCAGTGATAATGGATATGATAATGTATTTTACAACCCGAATACGGGTGAGGTGTTAATAGATGAGAGTAAGCAGTGGGGACCTCAGCTTTCTGGACAAACTCCCACTAATCCAAAGCAAATGAGTGATCTTTGGATTCAAAAAGTAATTGACAAAATCAGTACTACTGACACTGATTTGGCTGGAAAGATACAAAATGCACTAGACAATGAAATCTTACTAAAAACCGTTTCTGCAGTAAAAAAGACAGATCCTGGAAAAGGAAGTATTATAACAATTAAAGTTGGAGGTTAATGATTGATCAATCAAAGTGGGAAAATATTTTAAAATTTAGACAATTGACTTACAAAAAAGGAATTGAAAACTCATTCAATAGTAAGTTGAATCAAAAAAGTATTATTCATAGAATAGGAGAAAATGATAAAGTAAAAGCTATAGATCACTTATTTGAAGAACAGATAAACCTGTTTAAGTTAAGAATGAGCTATTCAGCAATGGTTTTCGAATTTTCATTTTTAAAATTGAATGAAGTCTGGCCCTATTGGGATATTAAACCCTATTCATACGCATTGTTAAGTGACAACAAAGCTTTAATTGATAGATATGCTTATCTTCCTATAGATGATCATATCATCTATAAAAACCCCAAGGATGGAGTACCAAGGGGATTTAATTATACCGTGCAAGGATTATTGAGAGAAAATAATAGTCTAATAAAACGGGGATTGGGTGCATTTCAAAAAGACATTGATCAAAAAAAATCCATAGGCTTCCATAAGGCACATATAGCTTGCACGGAAGCAATAGCTTCAAAAGACCTTGTCGCAATAAAATCGGCTTTGCAAAACTTCGAAAAAGGTAGATTGAAAAATGTTGCGGTTAGGGCAGATATATGCGAAAATGTGATCTCTTTCTTCCCAATAGTTTATGCCAAAATAGCGTGGATGAAAGGACTAGAAGTAGATCCTCAGAGCAAGTATATGCCCCTAGAATTGTTAGAAGTAAAACCTCTGGAAGAATATACGATTCCTTATTGGTTTCTCAGGGATTATTACCGCGAGAAAGGTATAGATTGGAGATACGATCCGATTCATCCTGAATTACAAGATTGGGACAATGATCCTGAGAATCCAAATCGGAGCAAGGGTGGTTTTTTTAAGAATATTTTTACATGAAGAGAAATGAGCAGTTGATTTTTATTGGCTATTGATTGCTCATGAAGATTTTGAAATAGAGATTATCTAAGAAGAAGCAATTGGCTTAGGCCGCGAGAGGTTGGAAGTGTGAATTTCTGGCTTCTCGAATTTTAGGATTCCTACTTGCTTGTTCTTGAAAATATACAGTGGATTGAAGATGTAATTGGTTTATCGTGATTGGGAGGCTGGAGACGCCCGTTTCTGGCTTCTCATATTTTAAAGAATGAACTGTGTAATAATTTTTCTTCAGGAGCATATAATCTCGATGTTAAAATAGGAACTCCTATATTATAATTTAAAGTTTATTCACCTTTAGAATGTAAATGTTAAATCAGATGATAAAGAAACTATTTCCTCATATTAATGATGAATTGGCAAAATATGTCAATGGTGACGATTACACTAATCTGATCATATCTAAATTTAAAGTGCCTGATTATGAGAAATGGAAAAGTAAGATTAATGGAGTGAAACTTGGAGATACAGTTTTACTTAGTGATTCAACAGATCAAAACGTTTGTTACACTGCTTTTAAAACATCTTCAAAAACGATAGGGGAATTGAAAGTTATAGATTTTTTCTACATTCAAAAAAGCAGAATTGCCGACTTCTTTATAATTTACGTTAAAAGTAGAGTTGTCGCGAATTACCCCGATGAAAAAATAATATATCCAAGTACATTGATAGTATCACCCGAAACGATATATGCTCCATTCTTTAGAGAAGCACGAACCTTGATTATAGAAAACTATCCAAACGCTCAAATGATTCCTTTTTATATGTTAAGTAGGGATGTAAGTTTGACTATTCCCCACTTTAAGGGTGAAAAAATAAATTATTATAGAGCTCTATTTGGTTATGAAGGAGATATATTGAATTCTCATATCACAGGTGACCCAAACTTTTGGTTTTGAACAATTTAACATCATTCTTACCTTTCCTTTTAATGACATTAATATGTAGCTGTAAACAACCGGGCTCAAAAGCAATCCCATTAAACGAAAAAATAAATCAAGATCAAAAAATCCCCACCAATGAAAATCAAAGAAAAGAAATAGACACAATCTTCCTACTAAATGAAAAACGCTCTGATAATTTTACCCACAAAGTATACGAAACATGGAAACCATCTTTATATCAGTCCTTTGATCCAAAAATTACAGATGAAATATTCTACGTCAGTGGAAATCAAGATTCATTGAAAACTCTAATTGCTATAAATACCACCAATTATAAAGGACTCCCTAAGAAATGGAGTGAAGTAATTTATTACAATAATAAATTTTACTTGAAATTTCCATCAGATTTTTGCGGCCTTAAAAGGATTCAAATTAATGATGGAGCTTTAATTGATTTTACATGTGAAGGACCTTGGGCATATTGCATTACCAATATAAATAAGACAAATGAAAAAGATTTCGAGATAACACTTTATGGAAACAATTCCCTACAACCAAATTTTACTGTTTCATTAATAAACGAAAATATTGGAATTTATAATTGGGAAAGTCCTAATTCACAATTTCTAATGACAAATAGTGAAAATTTTCGAAAACTTCCTATTGCCAAAGCCGATTGCGGAGGGGACAAATGTCCATTTGAAATTAAATCTCAAAAAGTAAATTACTAATATTTCCAAAAAAATCACCCCTGCCTCCTCACCATCTCAATAACCCAAATAGGTGCAAATGACGAAGTTCACAAAGGTTAGCATCAAGACCACAAGGAAAGTTTGGATTAAATATTTCAAATGACATCAAACTTTCAATTATCAATTATTCATTATCCTCAATATACTTCATCATCGCCAAATAAACCCCATTGCTCCATCCAAAACCATCTTGCACAGGATATTCACCTCCACCCGCTTCGAGGCTGAGGTCTTCGACATTATATTTTTCGAGCATCTTGCCTGTATCCTTATAGACTTTTTCATTCAGTGAGGTCCATCTTTTGGCCAGATCAAGCGCATCTTCTTTATAACCATAATTATCCAAACCAATTAGTGTCATCCATTGCAGTGGCGCCCATCCATTGGGAGCATCCCATTGTTGTCTTGTCTTATGAGTAGAGGTGGTTATACCTCCAGGCTTCAACAATTTACCTTTCAATGCCTTCACTACCCTATCCGCTTGTTCTTGTGAAGCCATCTTGAAAAATAGCGGATACATCATGGCAGGTGTATAATTACGTAAAGGTCTTTCCCATTCATAATGATAATCGAAAAATACTCCAAGCGAATCAGACCAATGATAATTATTCATCAGTTCAATACGATTATTTTGTGCTGATTTGAATTCATCAGCTTTCTGAGTATCACCATTTAATCGATAGCCTTTTTCTAATTTTTGTTCCAAACCATACAGGAGCGCATTAAGATCGACAGGAAAAATGTCCAGAGTTCGAATTGAACCCAGATATCTTCGATTTTGTAACCATCTAGAGCTAAAATCCCAACCTGATTCGCAAGCTGATCTTAGGTTTTTGAATACACCCATTCTGCTATCTTCATAGTATGATTCTTGCCGAGGAGCATCGTGAGAATCGTAATATCGATTGATAATTGCATTTTCATCAAGGTATACACTGTGTTCATACCTGCGCTCACTTAAAGAAACTTTATCATGTCCTCTCATCCAAAAATCATATTCCTTTTGCATTGCAGGAAGAAAATCTTTGTATATATCGTCCCCTTTTATCCCAGCATAAAGATCTACCATTTGAGCAAAAAATGGTGGCTGTGATCGAGATATGAAATAGGTCCGATTTCCATTTGGGATATGTCCAATTTCGTCTATCAAATACACAAAATTATCCAGCATGTTTTTGATCATATCATCTCTTCCGCTCTCTTTCAATCCTAGCATTGTAAAATAACTGTCCCAATAATAAATCTCTCTGAATCTACCTCCAGGAACGATGTATGGTTTAGGCAATGGGATCAGAGTAGACCCTTTGACTGCTTTGTCACTTGAGCGAGTCAAGACTGGCCAAAGTGAATTTATATGCTCCGTAAGATTTTTGGTTGTATCAGTCTCAAAACCTGAAGTAAATGGTTGCGGAATATCCCAATACTCCTCTACAAAAGCCTTTGCATCAAAATCTGGATCATTCTTTCTTTTTCTGAATTGTAGAATGATTTTATCGACATCTTCTTTAGCCGTGGCATCAGCGAATGTCTTGGAATCTGGAAATAATCGCATCATTTGGATTTCTCCAAACATATGCCCATAAACATCTTCTGGATATGGATATTTTTCCATCTTGTTATTGTCAGGAATTTTCTTGTCAGAAGTACAGCCAATAGTCAATGCTATCAGAATAAATAAAAGTAGATTTTTCAAAATAGTTTGATTTTTGACAAAGTAGTAGAAGAGAATTGAAATATAAATAATATTCTACTAAGGCGTATAATATACTCGATAAATGGCATCTCCAAAGTCATCAGAAATCAACATACTTCCATCAGGCATAACTTCTAAATCGACAGGTCTTCCCCATACATCTTTTTTATCTTTGCTCAACCATCCTGAAATAAAGGGAAGATTAACAAAAGTGCCATCTTCATTTTTATGCACTCTTACAACATCATATCCGATCTTTTCTTTTCGATTCCAAGAACCATGGCGAGCCACAAAAACATCATCTTTGAATTCTTCTGGGAAATTATTTGAATTTGCATAAAATTCCATCCCAAGTGGAGCGGTATGAGGACCTAATTTAACTACTGGAGGAGTATAATCATTACAATTTTTTCCTTCTCCAAATTCCGGATCCAAAATATCTCCTTGATGGCAATAAGGATATCCAAAGTGACTCTTTATATTATTTGTTCTATTTATTTCACATTCAGGCAATTCATCTCCTAGCAGATCCCTTCCATTATCCGTAAACCACAATTCTCCATTTATGGGGTCCCAATCAAATCCAACAGTATTACGAACACCTTCCTGTTCGATTCTCATATCTGTTCCATCTGGATTAAGACTTGTAATCGAGGCATAAATCTTATCCTCAGATTCACACATATTACAAGGTGCTCCAACAGGCACATACAATCTTCCATCGGGTCCGAAAGCTATATATTTCCATCCGTGATGTGATTCAGTAGGATACTTATCATATACTATTTCTGGAGATCCTGGATTATCAAGATTATTTTCAATATCGCTGAACTTCAAGATTCTATTTACTTCCGCTACATACAAATCACCATCTTTGAAAGCAACGCCATTTGGCATATTTCCATCTTCCATTAAGGTATACTTCTTATCTATTCTTCCATCTTTATCTACATCAACTAGGGCATATACATTTCCTTTACCCCTAGTCCCTACAAAGAGAGTTCCGTTTGGAGATAAACACAGTGATCTTGCATTTTCTACTCCTTCTGCATAAACATCTATTTGGAATCCATCTGGTAGGCTAAGTTTGTCAATAGGTAATTCTCCTTCATAAGTTTTTGACATAAACTGTAAGGGTGGATTGACAGGGTATCTTTGATAGAGGAAGTATCCTATCAAGGCTATAATTGGCAATGAAAAAGCAAAATATTTTAGAAATTTCATAGCTTGAGGTTTGAGTTATTTACTAAAGTTTCGCGGAAAATACATTATTGATATTCGACCAATTAAACAATCATAAATATTGCCAAATATTACCTTATAATGCTGTTCCATAAAGATTTATCTAACTTTTCTATAAAATTGTTTTAGGGTAAGTAATGATAATCAACTATATATACATTTTATTTAATCCTACTTAATTCTGAAGTATATACTTTCAAACATATATGTTCGCTCGCCGCGACTGGCTTTCATTTTCTCCTTGATGAGAAAACGAAACAAACCTGCCTGCCGGCAGGCAGGAGAATCAAGCCGCTAAAAAAGCTATGCTACTAATGCCGCTCCCGCCACCCACAGTTTAGCGGCATGGCTCTACTCTTTTTTAATTAGTGTCTTCGACAATAGAATTATCTGATGCGTTACTACAGTTATGTTGAAGATTTACACCTTATATCTCTCATATAAGTCATCAATCTTAGAAGAAAGTTTTCTATCTTTTTCTGTTACAATATTGCCTGCATCATGGGTTGACAATTGTATGTTCACTTTGTTATATACATTTGACCAATTGGGATGGTGGTTTTGCTTTTCTGCATGGATGGCAACTTCACTCATGAAAGCCCAAGCTTGGGTAAAGTCTTTGAAAACAAACTCTGCTACCAAACTATTATTTTCTTCTTTCCAATTTCCCATATTTCACATGATTTGAAAAATTACTTAAAACTCCAATCGTAGGCAGCAAGACTTGTCAAGGCAGCTTCCAAAAGAAGAATTGAATTGTGAATGTCTTCTTTATTAGACATTTCAATAACTTGATGTAAATAACGAGTAGGAATCGAAATCGCACCTACTATCGCGCCCCCATTAGAATATCTTTGGATTCCTGAAGTATCTGTACCTCCTGCTGTAAGTACTTCTATCTGATGCTTAATAGAATTTTTCTCAGCCAATTCTCTCAAAAAGTTAACCATTCTATAATCACAAATAGCAGAGCTATCCATTACTTTGATGGCTGTACCTTCGCCTAGTCTTGATATCATTTCATGTGAAGCTGCCCCAGGTAAATCATAGGCCAGAGTTACATCTAATGCTATCCCAAAATCAGGGTTGATTCCAGATGCTGCTGCCATAGCTCCTCTCATTCCGACTTCTTCTTGAACTGTAAACACTCCATATACATCATATGGAACAGTTCTATCTTGAAGGTTTTTCAATGCTTCCATAAGAATAAAAACAGACACTCGATTGTCGATAGATTTTGAGTTGACACAATCACCCATTTCGATCAATTCTCTTTCCCTTGTGATGGTATCCCCAATTCTTACAATCTTTTTCAATTTGTCTGGAGTCATCCCAGTATCAATAAAAAAATCGATAACTTTTGGAGCTTTTGATCTTTCTTCAGCGGTCAAAACATGAATTGGTTTTGTACCCATCACTCCCATCACATCTTCTCTACCATGTATGATTACTCGTTGTGCTGTCAAGGTCTTAGCATCAAATCCGCCTAGGGTATGAAATCTGACAAAACCATCGGTATCAATATCAGTAACTATAAAACTGATCTCATCCATATGAGCAGCTATCATTACTTTTTTATCAGAAGTACCTTTTTTTATTGCAATCACATTTCCCATAGAATCAATCTTGACTTCATCTACAAATGGTGTAACTGTTTTAATTATATATTCTCTGATTCTTTGTTCATATCCTGGAGCCCCAGGAATCCTGCACACCTCTCTTAATAATTCTATATTGATCATCTGTGACCTTATCGGTTGATTGAAGATTCAAAGATATAAGGATTTAGAATAAATTATGTGTTTAATTCTAAATATGCATTAGAAAATTTCTTGCGGTTTGAAACATCAGCACCTGAAAAGTCTTAACCACCAAGTTCTCTAAGGGGGTGCATTTCAAAATGACGTTTTATTAATTCTATTTTAAATTATTCTAATTGACTTTTTGCTGAATCGCTGAATCGCCTTATGATGTTGACTTTTTAAATTTCCCTTCGTATTTCAAATAGTAAATGCGACAATTTGAAATGCAGTTCTCTAAGGAAGCACTAGAAACACTAAGTTAGATATTGTTTATTTTGTGTGCTTCAATCTAATTATTAGTTTCGAAATGGTTATGCCGTTGTTCTTTTTAATAACCAATCTTTAACAGCTTCAAATTTTGCGGGTAATAATTCAGCTTTTTTCTCTCCGTCAGAAAGAACTTTGAGTCTTTGAGGAATCTCTGTTGGAGAAGGGAGTACATTATCCATCACGTCAAGGAATTTTGCAGGATGGGCTGTCTCTAAATATACTCCAACATAAGAAGGGTTGTCAATTTGAAAATCTTTAATGGCAGCATAACCTATCGCTCCATGAGGGTCTGCCGTATATCCATATCGATCATAGATATGCCTCATAGTCACTTTATCGTCCTCATCTGTCATGTAATATCCAGATACATCTTGTGTCAATTCTGAATGGTTGTTATTGTAAAGTGCAAGCATCCTTACAAAATTACTCGGAGCTCCAACATCCATAGCATTGGAGATCGTAGCCACAGATGGCTCAGGTTTATATTCGCCTGTCTTTAAATAATCGGGAACAATCTTATTCATATTTGTTGCCGCGATAAAATGATCGATTGGAAGTCCCATTTTCTTGGCGAGAAGTCCTGCTGTAAGGTTGCCAAAATTTCCACTTGGTACTGCGAAAACTATATCTTTATTGAATTTCTTAACCTGTTTATAAGCTTCAAAATAATAGAATGTTTGAGGAATCAGCCTTGCAATATTGATGCTGTTGGCACTACTCAGATCGTAGATTTTATTCAATTCTTTGTCTAGAAATGCCTCTTTGACTATGGCTTGACAATCATCAAATGTTCCTTCAATCTCTAAAGCATGAATGTTTTTTCCTAAGGTAGTCAATTGTTTCTCTTGCAAGTCACTGACTTTTCCTTTTGGATATAGAATGATCACTTCTATGCCAGGTGTATCATAAAATCCAGATGCTACAGCACCTCCGGTATCTCCACTAGTAGCAACCAAAATCGTAATCTTTTTATTTTCACCCTTTATAAAATAAGAAATCAACTCCGCCATGAACCTTGCACCAAAATCTTTGAATGCCAAGGATGGACCGTGGAATAACTCTAATGTTCCAATAGTGTCATCATGCATTACGACAGGAGCTGGAAAATTAATTGCTCGGTCAATAATACTTCTCAATTCATCTGATGGGATATAGCTTCCAATCAAAGCAGAAGCTACTTCGAATGCAATTTCTTTAAATGAGTATTCTTCAATCTTGTCTATAAATGAATCCGAAAGCTTAGGAATATTTATAGGCATGTATAGGCCTTTGTCAGCAGGTAGAGATTTCAAAACTGCTTCTTTTAGACTGACTATCTTGTTTTTATTATTGGTACTGTAGAGTTTCATTAATTGCTGCTGTTATTGAAGTAGTTTAAAAACTCGCTCGTTACCTACACAGCAAGCATTGCAGCCACTGGACTGCAGCTATTTTTATTCCCATAGCTACTGCTATGAAAAGAAAAATGAGCTTTGCCAGTAACTACAAGC
>Ga0256847_1000487_pt1 | contig 25161 bp, 6 predicted proteins | sample TeddybearmetaG_FD_189099 | JGI IMG/M metagenome (GOLD analysis project Ga0256847, IMG submission 189099) | Hydrothermal vent microbial communities from East Pacific Rise, Pacific Ocean - Teddybear | ecosystem: Environmental > Aquatic > Marine > Hydrothermal vents | place: Pacific Ocean: East... | reverse complement strand
ACAACTTTCAGAATTAGCGATGGATACGGAAGTTGAATATCATCAAGGAGCAGGAGATTTCCCCGCTTTTGTCGAAACAAAAGATGCTTTAGATAAAGCGCGTAAAGATTTAATATTATTATTTGGTGATGAATCAAAACGCGGCGCTTGGGCTGAAATTGAAAAAGATAAACGCTTAAAAAAAGCGGTTCAGCATCTATATGATGCGTTAGAAGATTTTTTTATGCATTTAACAAAATTGGAACAACGAAGCAAAGGATTAGCCAGTTGTTGCAAAAGAACGGCTGAAATACTGGATAAATTCAAACAAATTTTAGTTAAAGATGATAGCAATGAAAATATTCGATGGTTTGATATTTATAAAAATAGTTTTCGATTGACTTCAACCCCAACCAAAATAGGCAATGTTTTTCAACAACATATGATCGCCCGAGATGCGGCATGGGTTTTTACTTCTGCGACTTTGGCAGTTAATCAAGAATTCACCCATTTTGAACAACAACTGGGCATTGTGGATGCTAAAACCGCGTTATGGGACAGTCCTTTCAATTACCCAAAACAAGCACTCTGGTTTATTCCGCGTGGATTACCCGATCCTAATCATCCAGATTATAATCAAAAGGTTTCAGATTTAATCATTCCCATTATTAAAGCCAGTCAAGGGCGAGCTTTTTTATTGTATACCAGTTATAAAGCATTAAATGAAGCCGCCCGTTATTTAAAAAATGAATTTGATTTTCCGTTGTTTATTCAAGGGCGGATGCCGAAAGCAGAGTTATTAGCTCAATTTAAACAGGCGGGAAACGGGGTTTTATTAGGGACTGCCAGTTTTTGGGAAGGCGTTGATGTCCGCGGTGAAGCTTTATCTTGCGTTATTATTGATAAATTGCCTTTTGCTTCTCCTGGTGATCCCGTGTTACAAGCTCGGATTGATGTTATGAAACAAAATGGCGGAAATCCTTTTATGGAATATCAATTACCTAAAGCGATTATTTCTTTAAAACAAGGGGCAGGGCGATTAATTCGAGATCATCAAGACAGAGGCACTTTAACCATTTGTGATCCACGCTTATTAGGACGTTCCTATGGTCATCAAATTCTTGCCAGTATGCCAAATTTCGCTAGAACCCGTGTTTTAGATGATGTTCTTGATTTTTATTGATAACTTTAGGAAAAAATTCATGGTACAAATTCATGGCATTGATCGTCAAACGAAAACCCAACAATTATTTTATGCAATTGTATATGTTCCAAAACGTTCTCGGGATCGTTTTCAAGCAAATTGTATTCAACTTTGTGAGGATAAAGAGGCGGCTTTATTAAAAGCCAATATTGCTAAAAAATGGTTTCCTGCTCAAATTTATGGACCTTCAAAGTCCTCAGAGGGATTCATCATGTATTATTTAAATCAATGGTTTATTGAACCAAAAAATTGATTATAACCACCCTGATTAAAACACCCTTTGGTGAAATGTTAGCAGGAACAACTTTAAAAGGAATTTGTTTGCTTGAATTTACCGATACAGGACGTATTGATATGCAATTTAATGCCTTGAAAAATTTTTATCAAAGTGAAATAAAAGCAGGTCGAGCCCCTTTACTTATCTTACTTAAACAACAACTTGATGACTATTTTAATCATCAATTACAATACTTTACGGTGCCTTTAGATATTAAAGGGACGGCATTTCAACAACAAGCTTGGCATGCATTATTAGATATTCCTTACGCTCAAACAAGAAATTACCAACAACAAGCTAAGTCGATGAATAATCCAAAGGCGGCGAGGGCGGTAGGGAATGCTAATCGTAAAAATAGAATCAGTATTTTAATCCCTTGTCATCGAGTGATTGCTAAAAATGGGGAAATGGCGGGTTATGGCGGAGAAATTTGGCGTAAAAAATATTTAATTAACCTAGAAAAGAATCATCAATTATTAATATAATAATCTTCTTATTTATTCTCTTTATTTTTTAGGGGCTTAAGATAAAAGTTACTTGTTATCTACACCATATTTGAGTATAGTAAAGTGATACGATATGTAATTTATTAATAAATTACATGATATAAAAAATGCTGTTCTATCGCATAAATCGTTACAAAAAATAATAAAACTTGAACAGTATTTTATTTTTAAAAACACCATAGGAATTTTTATGTCAACCACGATGCAAGAAAAGCCGTCATTTAGTTACATCTCTGAAGCCCTCATTAATAAAAGACAGAAATTATTAATTAAATTTTGCGAACTTGCAGGTCTAGAACCTTATAGCCAAACCGAACCCCTCGCAATAGAATTAAAACAATTCTGTCAATTATTAATGGATTATTCTGCCCTTTGTCATTTTGAGTTATTTGAAGGCATTATTAATGATCCAAATACGTCTGATGCCGTTAATCAAGCCGTTAATCAAGGTTATCCTAGAATCAAAATTATTACCAATAAAGCGGTTGATTTTAATGATAATTATGCAGAATTAAAAAATATTCAAATTAATCGGCTTTCTTCTGATTTAAGTAAATTAGGTGAAGAACTTGCGGTTTGTTTTGAAATTGAAGATCGTTTACTCGCAATGTTGTAATGGCTTTATTTAAACCCCGTTGGATTCCTGACTTAGAAGAATTAACTTATCCTTTAACAAAAATCAATTTAATTCAAATGGATTTTAGTGAATTTTCCAAAGGAATTGATAATGTTCATATTGATATCACTTTAAGTCAACAATTTAGCCAAGCCACTTTTAACTTAGTTCAACAAGCCACTCAATTAGATGTTGCGCGGAATTTATGGCGGGAAGAAAAAAAACTCAGTTTAGATTGGAATAAAGAAGAGTTTACAGAAACTTATAAAATATTAATTGAAACAATGATTCATCGTTGTCATCATAAAGATGAAACCACCACACTACCTTTATTATATACCGCCATTTATCGTCTTATCTTTATTAGTTTTAATAGCAGTATTGAACAAATTAGAAATCAATTAAAAGAGGTTGCCTCCGCTCAAACAGGAAAAAGCTTAGAATATCATGAACGTACGGTACAATTAGCCAAAGGAGAAGATTCCGTTCGTTATCGAGTTTTAAGTATGATTTTTGATTTATTAAATCATTATGAAAAAGGTCATTTACAAAAAATCAGGGAATCATTGTTACACCAACCTTGGGTATTAAGTCCAGAATTATTATTTAATCCTTTATTGTCTATTGGAAATATTGACCAAAATGAAAATTTACGCTTTCATTATCCATTAGCCTTAAATAATGGTCCCTTTTTTCAAACAGTTGGCATTGTTTTTTATAATTTATTTAAACATTGGTTACCTCTTGTTACTAAACCCATTCCTCAAGATCGTCCTGAAAATTGGACTATCCAGAAAAAAAATCGATTTGATCAAGGCACTATTTATGCTTATTTAAAAGCAGAAATACAACTAGATTATTTAGTTCAAGAACAAGAATATAAAAAAAGTCATACTTGTTGGATGGATGCACCTGAAAATTTAGACGCATTATTAGGTGGAACTCAACCTAAGTTTATAAAAACAGGGATTTGGGAACATAAAAATTGGTCTGATTTTCAAAAACAACAACTCCAAGATTTACAAAAAATATTACAACAACAAAAATTATTACAGCCTATTTGGGCTTCTTATGCAACCAATAAACTTCATAATAAATTGGGTAGTATTGTGCCTATTTTTATTATCTTTGATTATTTATCAGGAAAATCAAGTAAAAAAGTATTAACCCGTCAAATTGAAGCTATTAATGGGTTATACAATCCTGAAGCAACCATTCAACAAATAGATAATGCCGCAAAAATATTTAAACAGTTAACAAAGGATGAGGTTCGGGTATTAATGGTCACTTTTATGTGTGACTTTTTACGATTTAGACGGGATTTAAAAATAGCTTGGATGTTTTATTATCAGATGGATCAAATTAATATTTTAAGAGATTCTCAAGAAATTGAATTATCTATTGCTAATCATCATCTTTATTCTTTTCATATTAATGAAGAAGATGAAGAAGAAAAACGAATTCACACTCACTGTATCTTAAAAGCAGATTTAAGAGGTTCAACAGGCATTACTTCTAGTATGCGAGAAAAAAATTTAAATCCTGCCAGTTATTTTAGTAAAAACTTTTTTGATCCCATTAATAAAGTATTAGCAACCTATGATGCAAATAAAGTATTTATTGAAGGTGATGCGTTAATCTTAGTGAATCATAGTTATAGCGAAACAGGAGGCGGGCTTGCCATTGCCCGAAGTTGCGGACTTGCCATTGAAATGATTAAAATTGTGCGTCGAAAAGCCATTGAAAATCGCCGTCATAAACTTCCACCCCTTGAATTAGGCATTGGTATTGTCTTTTGTGGTGAACCGCCCACCTTTTTAAATGATGATGGACATCAAATTATGATTTCGCCTGCAATTAATTGGGCCGATAGATTATCAGGTTGTCATGCCAAACTGAAAAATAAAAAAAAGGGCATTGGTGAAGAAGGGCAGGGGGTTTATGCTCGTTATAAAGACGACGAACAACAACGTTATAATGTCAATGGTATTATTTTAGATATTCCAGCTTTCCATCATTTAATTAAAGAAATAAAATTAAAAGATTTTACGCTTAAAAGTAACACGGGAAATGCCCCGCATCACTTTTATATTGGGCAATATCCCGATATTAATAACACCATGCGTTGGTTATTTATTCGTAAAGGAAAGACCATAGGTCGAGAAGTACCTCAGGCATTAAATAATTATTATGAAGTTATTTCTGATTCATCTGTTATCCATAAAGTAAAAGCAGCTTTAACTAAAAAAGCCAAAGAAAAAAAGAAAAAGCGGGAGTCACCTTAAGTTTAAACGACAGAAAAAATTGACAAATTAACAATATTATCTATGCTTAATGAAATAATAACCGACAATATTCTATACTTTTTATGAGGAGTTGCATTTGATGTTCAAAAAAGGAAAATTTTATATTTTAAATTTCTTTTACATTTTAAATTTTCTTTTTATTTCGACTCTTTATGGGAAACCCATTACAGATACTGAAATTATGAAATGGGTGAGTGGATTTCGTCTAATTGCATATTCTATGGATAATCAAGCAATTGTTCTTTCTATTCCTAAAGATGCAAATAAAGTGTTAACAATAGAACAACCTTTGAATAACTTAACACAAGTTAATTTATTAGCCGTAACAAATAAAAAAGTTTTACTTAATATAAAATTACAAAATAAACAACAAACAATTTGGTTTGATACGCAAATAGAGATCACGGATCAGGCTCCTATCACACTCAATCATTCTCCCCCTCCGTATTACAATATTTCGGTTCCCACTTATCTCCCTTTATCTAAGGAATAATTATGTTTGTTTTTAAACCAAAGTCATTCTTTTTCTGGTGTTTTTTATCTGTTCTTGGTTTAAATTCTTTAGCCTTTGCATTAACAGATGAATCTCAAGATGGGGTTATTTTTCCTAAAATTAATGTTGTTCAAGCAAAAAAACAACAACTAAAAGAAATAACAAATACGTATTTTCTTCATGATATTGGGAATATTGCCGTTATTCAATTTGAAGGTAATTATGATATAAATACAGCTAATGGCGAATTTAATATTGGACCCCGTCTAGCTGTTACTAATACTTTTTATGAAAATCATGATGATACCTATGACTTTCTAGTCGTTTTTACAGAATTTGAATTTAACACAGGAGATTTTGTTGCTTTTTATACGCATGTCTTTAATGAAATAAAGGGAATTGGTCAAGAACCTCTTAATTTACGCCCTCTTTTTGGTAATAGTAATAAGTTACAAGGTTATATTGATATGACGGCATGGTCACGCTATGCATTAGATCCATTACAACTTGGATATGACACTACTTTAGATACACTTTCTCATGAAATTATGCATCGTTGGGGAGATTATATTAGTTATCAAGATATAAGCGGCAACATCAATACAGATTTTATTGGGGCGGGTAATGCCCATTGGGGAGAGTTTGTTGATTCTCAAGCTTCTGTAATGGGTGGGGCTTACTGGCACGATAATATAGATGGGACCTTTATAGCAAAAGCGGTGAGACAAAAATACAGTGATTTAGATTTGTATTTAGCAGGTATGTTGCCTGCTGATGAAGTTAATGATTTATTTTATATCGCAGATGCTAAAGGGGATCCTGAAACTTACTGGCCACTCATTGGAGATGTAACTTCAGGTACTCGAACCCAAGTTTCTATTGAACAAATTATTCAAGCTGAAGGAGAGCGAATTCCCAATTACTTAGATGCCCAAAAAACATTTCGGATAGGATTTATTGTTTTAGTTCCTTTTGGTAATGATCTTTCCCAACAAATTGCTCAACAAATTGAAAACTTCTCATCTGAATTTAGTACTCGCTTTAATACGATGACAGGAGGGCAAGGGATTATAGACCCCGAATTAGTTAAAGAATCAACTTTAACAACAGGAACCCCCATTCTTTTAGATGCGGGGGGCACTCAAAATACAAATGTTGATATTTCAACAGGAGTAAACTGGTTACTTAAACAACAAAAAAAAGATGGTCATTGGGAGGACAAATCAATAACACAAATTAGGGATACAGCCATTGCATTAAAAACATTATCATTGCTTAATATTACAGATTTAACGATAGAAACAATCGTAGTAAAAAATTGGTTATATAATGTACAACCTAAAAATCAAGATGATTTGGCTTGGCAGTTGGCGAGTGGTGTTTTGTCAGGTAGTGGTAAAACAGTGGTTAATTTATTACAAAAACAACAAGATAAAAAAGGAGGATGGGGATTGACTTTAAATGTCATTCCTAGTCCTTTTGATACAGCACAAATTTTACAAGCATTAAGTCAATCTGGTTATGCCGAAACGGAGTCTTTAGAACGAGCTCAAGATTATTTATTAAGTACTTATAAAACTGGTTATGGTTGGGGGTATCAAGCTGATGGAGAGCCTGATGTTAATGCAACAGCCGTAATATTAGAAAGCTTACTTTATCTCAATACAGATCCAATAAAATTGAAACCTCAAATTGATTGGTTAGTGAGTCAACAATTACCTAATGGGTTATTTGGTAATCCTTTGGGAAGTGCTCATGAAACGGCCCGAGTAATAAATGTATTAAGCCAATATCCAGAACCTCCAACCACCAATATAACACTTGCGATTGATGCTTTATCCGCCTTACAACTAGAAAATGGTTCTTGGCAAAATAGTGTTTATGTGACAGCGAATGTATTAATGGCATTAAGACAACAGCAAAAACCCAATTTATCCTTGAGTGCTGGTATTCAAGTAACCCCTACTGAACCTATTAATGGTGAGATTTTAGAGATTAATTTTCAAGTTAATAACATCAGTTTATTTAATACCAAAGAAGTCACTGCTAATGTTTATTTAGGAGATCCAAAAAAGGACGGTGTTTTAATTTCTGAGGCCGTTATAATTCCACTTCTTTCAAAAGGAGAAACGTTTACTGGACGCTTTCTTTGGGATACTTTGGGTTATTCTGGAGAGCAAAATATTACTATTTGGATTGATTCTAAAGATATTTTAGAAGAAGCAAGTGAACAAGATAATATTCAAACAATCACGATTAACATTGCAAGTACATTGCAAGAATTAGATTTAATGGTTATTCCAAATACTTTAAATTTTTCTCCAAAAATTATCCATAATTTACCTCTACAGATAACAACCGATTTAGCGGTACGTAACCTTTCTACGATCAATGTTGAAAATGTTGATATTGCTTTGCAGTTAAGTATTGAGGGTGGTGATTTTAAAACATTAAACCAACAAACTTTGATATTATCTGCAAACGAAACAAAAACGATTCATTTGTCATCCAAAATAACCGAATCTGGTAGTAAACTATTCCGTATCTTCTTAGATTATAATGAAAAACTAACGGAAGTCAATGAATATAACAATGAAATTAAATTTTCTTTAGATACTAAAAATAGTTTAGATTTTGTTATTTCCGATAATGATATATCTTTAACATCTTCTTCTATTATTGTGGGTTCTGATATTGATTTTAGTTTTAAAATACATAATATTGGTACAGAAACATCTCCTCTAGTAACTTATGACGTTGGAGTAAGGCAAGGAGAACAAGACTACCCTATTCATTCTCAACAAATACAACTTACTGGAGGGGAAGTAATAACTCGTAATGTGAATTGGTTGGCGCAAGGGGTTGGCGATGCTCAGTTTTATGTGAAAATTGATATTAATAATGAAATACCCGAAATAAATGAAGATAACAATCAAGCAACTCTTGATTTTACAGTTGCATCAAATGAACAACCTAATTTATTAGTAAAACATAAGGAAATTACTTTTGATTCATTGCCTGGATTAGAAGGCGAAATATTAACGGTAACATTACCCATTTATAATACGTCTGATATTGCGGTAACAGATTTTTCTGTAATTCTATATCAGGGTATTCCTGAAGATGGAGGGCAATATCTAGCACAATTAGATTTTACTGGATTAGCGGCTAATAGTAGTTTAAATGCCAAATTTATAACACCTCCTCTCAATGTAAGTGGCAACCACTTATTTTATATAAAAGTTGATACAAAAGAACAAATAAACGAATTTTTAGAATCAGATAATATCGCCTTTACTCGTATTGATATTTTATCTTTAGCTGATTTAGCTGTTGCGCCTGGAAATATTAGTTTAACACCTCGATTGCCTGTTGTCGGTGAACCATTATCGGTTACTGTTCGTATCAATAATTTAGGTCAGCAATCAACAGATAATGTTAATATTTCTTTATTTGAAGTATTAGATACAGGTGAAGAAATAAAAGTTGCAACTTCTGTTACTTTAGCGCAAGTAAAAGCAGGAAAAATCGCCTTTGCTCAATTTAATTGGACTTTTGCAGAACAAGGAACTGTTATTGCAATTCGAGTTAAATTAGATCCAGAAAATAAAATAATTGAACGTATAAAAAATAATAATAGTGCTGATGTATTAGTTAATATTCAGGATCGTAATTTTTATACTCAATATCGTTATATTTCACCTAATGGTGATGGTATACAGGATACCACTGAAATATTTTTTGCTTTAGACACTCCTAAAGATATAAAAATTGAAATTATTGATTATAATAATGAAATTATACGCCTTTTTAATAGTAATGAATTAAAACAAATTAAAGAGGGAAGTATTAATTGGGATGGACGTAACAATCAAAACTTGGTGGTACGAGATGGTACTTATTCTGTGCGTCTTATGGGGTTACAAGATCACTTATATGGTCAATTATTGGTTGTTGTTGATACGAACCATGTTCCTATTTTTAATGCAATTAAGACAAATAGTTTTTATCAAGCTTATTTAAATTGTTCAGTACAAGATATTGGTGTAAATCCCGTTTTTAGTGCTGATGGTCAATTTCTCTATACACATAAAATTAAAGATTTAAATGGAGACAATATTAATGGATTATTTCGTATTTCGAGCCGAGGAAAAGGAGTTGATAAATTATTATCAACTGAATGGATAGCAGAAAATATGCAGTCTTCAAGCAACTTAGCATTTAATAATATTTATCCTTTAGATGATGGGCGATTAGTTTTCGGCACCCTTAGTCTAAGTAGCTATAATCTAGGTAGTGTAGAGCAAGCCCTTTGGATTAGTGCTTCTGATTTTTCTATACCTCGTAAATTAGATATTGGCGAATCTCTTTCCTATCAACTTTTAAAAGTAACGTCAAATTATATTTATATCAGTTTAGGCAAGAAATATTATAAAATATCATTAACTTTAGGAGTTCCTCCTATTTTATTAAAAACCCATGATGATTATATTAATTTTTTAGGAGGTTCTTCTTCTGGTTGGTTAGGTAAAGTAGCTGATGCATCATCGTTAGAAAATAACAATCTTATTTTTATTTCATCAGATCCAGCCCAATCAGCCGTAATATTGGATATTGCTTCTGAAAATAAAAATTGGTTTTTATCCAAAGATAACCAGCATCTAGCCTTATTATTAAAAGATAACTTGACTAATACTCAACAACTTAAGGTATATGAAATTAAAAATAATCAAATTATTTTACTTTATAATCTTAATTATGAAACAAATGAAAGAATAAATTTAAGTTGGTCTCCTAATAATCAATTAGCTGTTCTATTTAATCAACAAGGAAAGGTTGAGTTATTAGATGCTTTAGGTATGGTAAGTAAAAATATTATTTTTAATAAGGACCTTTTTGATAACTATAGGGAACAATTAGAATTAATTGAAACTTATAGTGATTTTAAGGCAGTATATGAATTTGCGACTTGGAATGATTATGAAAATATTATCTGGAATAATACTGGAGATTCTTTTATTGTTGATTATCAATATTTACTTTATTGTGAAAAAAATTGTTATATTAATGAAGTTAGAAAATCTATATTAAAGGTATTTCAAACCAGAAATCATTATAATATTGGCAATACACATATGCTTGGACGTCTGGTTTTTATGGTTGATGTAGATAAAGAAATAGCTCAATTACTGGGTGAGGATGTTACTTCTTATCCAATTAATAGTGAAGAACCTATAGATTTTAATACCATTGATTTACCTGATATTACAAAATATATGCCTGATTTTTCACCAGAGATTTTATCATGGCAAGCTAGAACAGAACATCTTCTTGGAATAACAAATAAAGCTTTTTATTCTGCTCATGGTTATCGTCAATATGATGTATTACAAATACTTGATTTACAATCTAATCCCATAAATATTGATAATATAAATTATGGGTTGTTTTCAGGGCGCTGGCCAAAAGATAACACATTGTTTACTCGTAAATTATATTTTAAAGATTATAATTATGATTTAGCTCATAATATTAATGTATCGCCTTGCCTTGTAGATGGTAACCCTATCTTACGTATTATTGAAAATTCAGATAATTTAATGGTCCATTTAGAATTAAAAAATACAGGGGGGCTAATTGAAATTAAAGGGGTTGCAACAGATATTAATTTTCAGAATGCAACATTAGAATGGGCTTATACAAACCAACCTGATACTTGGTTTTCTATTATTCCGTCATTATCGGAGCCAGTGATAGATGAACTATTTACTACTTGGGTACCCCCTTATGCTGATGAATATCAAATACGTTTAACCGTTGAAGATAAAGCAGGAAATAAAGAAAGCATTATTCGTAGTTTAGATTGGTTTGGTAATGATGCTACTTTAGCAAGTGTACAACAAGATTTTATTTATGTTTCCCCCAATGGCGATAATGTTCAAGACGAAGTAACCTTAAGTTTTAAAGTCCTAAAACCTGTAAATTTAGATATTACAATTGAAGATAGTACAGGATTTATTATTAAAACATTCACCCTTGTTTATCCTATTGCAACTGGAAAAAGAGAGAAAGTTGCATGGGATGGTCGTAATGAGCAAGGGGGGGTAGTTGCTGATGGTGAATATTTAATGAGGGTACAAAACAGACGTTTTCGTATTATTGTTGATACTCAATTACCCATACTTGAATTATCCTATGAACCTGTTGAAAATCATGTTAACGACCCAAAAAATAATTTAAAACTTGTAGATAAATATCAACTTAATATAAAAATAGACGAAAAAAACTATCAATTATCTGATGCCGACTTCTCTTTTCAAACAAATAATGGTAGTTGGAATAACTTAGTTCTTTCTTTTAACAAAAGCGAAAAAGAGAGAAAGATAAGCGTCAGTCAATTTAATTTTATTAATTATCCTTTTAGATTAATTTTACATGATTTAGCGGGCAATAAAGCCAAAGTACAATCTATAAGGGAAAGAAATGAACTATTAATTACTAGTTATGATCCAATTATAACTGATTCTATCTCTTTGACTTTAGGACAACAAAATGATTTTATTGATACTAGTATATTCTTAAATAAACCTATTAACGGTGATCGTCTTAGAAAAATTTCAGATAAAATTAAGTTAAATATAGCATATATAGATAACAAAGTTGTTAATAAATGGGTTCTAGAATATTTATCTATAACCAAAGATCCTTTTAGTTCAAATTGGAATAAAATTTCAGTACTTGAAGGAGGAGATAGGACCACCTTCACTCTTGATTTAAATAAACTCCCTCTTTCAGGTACTTTTTATATTCGAATAAGAGCAGATAGTTTAGAATATGCTTTGTATTCAAATCAGATAAAAATATATTTTAATCCAGAAGCACTTGATTATTTTGAATCATTTTTTATACGAATGGAAATTGAAAATAGCTCTAGTTCTACATCTGAATCTAGATTAGGTGAAGCAGCTAGAAAAATATTTTATCAATTAATTGATAAAGCTAGTTTTGGAAATAATAAAAAAGTCCGTTTTTGGGTTTTGGAATCAAAGCAAGAATCCCCTATTATTGGTAGAGTGACAGTAACAAGCAGTACCGATGCTCGTTATATTACTCCAATGTCTTTTTCGGCGTCAACCCTTATTGAGCAAACCAAGACTAGTGACCATTCAGGTTATTTCTTTGATATACCAATGTTACCTTGTCATGTATATAATTTAAAATTTAAGGAATTGTCTGTACTGAAATATATTAAACCTTGTTTAAAAATTGAATTAAATATTAAACCTTATATTGGTTTGGAGTGTGCCGCTAAAACTACTAATATGTTATTATTAAAAGCTTTAATAAAAAATGATAGCATTCGTACTAGTACTCAAAAAATAAGTCGTTTAAGTATTTATAGCGTTCTAAGTAATAATAAACGCGTATTATTAGCTAATATTATTTCTCCTCCCATAGAAAAAACTTTTCCTTTGAGTATAGATACCACAAACTACCCTGAAGGTAGTTATATGGTGGTTGCGGAAGCAATCAATAAACAAGGGAAAATATTAACAACATCCACTTATTCTATTCCTATCGATCATACTCCTGCTCAATCACAAATAACCTTTCCATCTGCGGGTGAAAAAATTTGTGGTGTGGAACAAGATGATGGTGATATTAAAATTTCCATTGAAGGGGATGTTAGCGATAATTTTGAGGCTTATTATTTAGCTTCATTTAATGGATATGGGGCTAAACCTAAAATCATTATTGGCGGCGGTCCTTATAAATCTAATGAAAATGACTGGGGAATGAAAATAAAAGATTCAACATCCATTTTTTGTCTAGAAGAGACATTACAAAAAGGAAAAATAGACAAAAATTGTGTTTCACTGCCTCCACTGCCTCCACTGCCTCCACTGTCTCATTATTTTGGTGAATTAGGAGGGTATTTAGTAAAACCAAAATTAGAAAAAACATTAAAATCAGGAGCTATAACAGCAACAATTGAAGCAGTTGATTGGAGTGGAGCTAGTGTTTGTTCTAAGCAAGAATTTTATATTGATATTAATGTTGATATTAATATGAATGAAGAGGAATTAATCGTTTTTTCCCCTAATAATGATACTCAGTTTGATAAAGCTAAATTTTCTTTATTTGCTAATGAATCATTAATAATGTCTGTAGAAGTATATGAAAAGGAAATAGAATCAGGAAAAATAGGAGATTTTTTAATATTATTGACCGAAAATAAAAGACTCAATGAACATACAACATTTGAATGGGATGGAATGATTAATAATGAAGCATTACCTGATGGTGAATATATTGTAGTTTTTACATTTACCGATGATTGTGGCTTTACTGTAAAATATAATATTCCTGTTGAAATTGATAATACAGGACCAGAAATTGCTATTAATTATCCACAATCAGGAGATAGTTTAAAAGCAATTATTGAAGTTATTGGAACATTTGATGATAAAAATTTTGCAAATGCAAAATTAGAATTTGCCAAAGATGAAGAAGCTCAACTTGATTGGCAAAAACTTGCTATACATAAACAGCCATTTGTAAGAAATGGGATTATCTCTCATTGGTTACTCAATGACATTAGTGGAGATTATTTATTACGTTTAACGGCAAAAGATACGGTTCATAATCAAACAGAAATCATTGTTAATTTAACAATTGATGAACTAACAACGTTGATTTGGCAGTTAAACGCGTTTCCTGCACTTTTTTCACCTAATGGTGACCATCAACAAGATACCTCGAAATTAACCTTGGGATTAACTTCTGAAGCAGAGGTAACATTATCATTAGACAGTATGCAGGGTATAACACTACAGAATTTTATGCTTAACAAAACGGTTTCAGCGGGTAGTTATTCTTATACTTGGGATGGTCGTGATATGCAAGGACAATTAGTTGCAGATGGACAGTATAAACTTACCGCAGATATTTCTGAACCAAATAGTTTATTTAGTCAAAAAGAACAAATCAGTCTTAATGTTGATAATACACCACCTGTTATAGAAATTATTAATCCATTAGTTGTAACAAAAGGGGAGGGGCCATTTTCGGCAACCGTGGCAGAAGAAAATTTACGAGATTTTAAACTTTGGTATATTAATCCTGAAACGGCTGAAAATCAATTACATATTGATGTTGATCGAGAAGGAAATCATCAAGCAGGTGATTTGAAACAATTAAAAGAAGGTGCCCAGAAATTACGTATTCAATCTCATGATTGGGCAGGTAATATAACAGAACAAATTATTGATTTTATTATTGATCGTACTCCGCCTATCGTACAATTAGAATTAGAAACAGAAAGCCTTATTGGTGGAATTGATAAACAGGTACTAATTAAAGGTCAAGTCAAAGATCAACAATTAGCCCAATATATATTGGAAATACGTCCAGAAGCAACAGATACATGGAAGGTCTTATATACTCAAGACCAAATTCCAGACACAGAAGAACTCTTTAATTGGGAAATTAAAGATCCAGATGGACGTTATGAATTACGCTTAAAAGCAACGGATAAAGCGGGTTGGACTAGTACGACAAGTATTATGATTATAATTGATACAACGGCTCCCATCGCCTTAATTGAATCTCCAATCATAAATCAATTATTGGGTTCAAATGCAAAAATAAAAGGAACGGTAGAGGATGCTAATATCTTGTTTTATCGTTTACAAATTCGTTCAAAATCAGCTCCTTTAGAACAATGGCAACTCATTAAACAAGATATTAAAAATATTAATAAAGGGTTATTATATGACTGGGAAAATATTACTGTTATGGGTAAGTATATATTAAGATTAACGGTGAAAGATAAAGTTGGATTAACAACATCAACCCTTGTTGAAATAGAAATTGACGCAAAGCCCCCAATAGCCCCTTTAAATTTAACAGTTAAACAAGTCGCTGAATTTTCAGCAAGACTTAATTGGCAGAAAAGTATCAGTGATGATGTGATAGGTTATTATATTTATCGTAATAATACACTTTTAAATACACAACCAATAAAAGTACCTACTTATAAAGATGAAGCATTAGCTGACGGTCAATATAATTATCAAGTTACAGCAATTGATATTGCAGGTAATCAAAGCATTCGTAGTAATAAAGTAAAATTAATTATTGATCGAACGCCTCCCAATGTTATTTTATTACAACCCGCTGAGAATGCTTGGGTAAAAGGTATTGTTAATATCTTGGGTACAGCTCATAGTACCAATGATTTTTTTGAATATCGATTTTATATTCGTAAACAAGGTGAAACAATCCCTGGTAATTTACTTCGACGTTCACCAACACCTTTATTATCAGAAAAAATTATAGATTGGAATAGTCAAAATGCGTCCGAAGGGGCTATTTATATTATGAGATTAGAAGCCGAAGATACGAAAGGTAATACAGGTTATATTGAACGTAATATAAAAGTGGATAATCAAGCACCCGCTGTGCCAACAGGTTTGACTGCTGTTATTCAAAATATTCAAGATGTTATAACGCAGTGGAATGCTAATAATGAATCTGATTTATTGGGTTATTTATTATATAGAGATAATCAACTAATTAATCTCATTGGTTCAGCGAGTACTGATTTGCGGCTTTATGCATTAACGGAAAATAAGAAACTAGACCTTAATTTAGGAGATGGCGAACACTTCTATCAAATAGCAGCCATTGATCAAGCAGGAAATACCAGTGCACTCAGTGCAAAAGTGACTTTAAACATAGAAACAGGTCCTCCCCATCTAAATTTTAAAAAACCTAAATCAAACCAAAAATTTGATACGCCCTTGTACATATTAGCGGTAAGTGAAGATCTGGACATTACTCAAGTTGAATTTTCTTATCGCCTTGTATCTTCCAATAATTGGAATACCTTTTTTATTGATAATCAATTACCCTATGAAACAGAATTTAATGCTCAAAAATTAAATTTAGTATATGGGGAGATTGAACTTAAAGCAACAGCGACAGATTTTAGCGGTTTGATTGATCCAACTCCTCCTGTTGTAAATGTAAAATATCATGATATTACTCCACCAAAAGTACCAACAGGTTTAGTCACTCATGTTGAAGGGGGAGAGATAACGATTACTTGGAATGCAAATACAGAAGATGATCTTAAAGGTTATCAACTTTATCGTCAACAAACCTACCAAGCGAGTGAATTATTAACACCAGAACCAATTACAGAGTTGACTTTTACCGATACTAATAAAGAGGATGATAACTATCAATATCAACTAGTTGCGGTAGATAAGTTTGATAACTCTTCTAAAAAAACAAACGCAATAACTGCAAAAGTCTATAGTTTAACTTACCAACCTATTTATACACCTACATTATTAGAAAATACCATATTAAATGGTGTATCCCCTGTTATTGATAAACTGAAAGTAACTTTAAATGGGATAGAATCTAATACTCCAATTTCAAACAATGGGGAATTCCAAAGACCTTTAACCTTGGTTTTGGGTAAAAATGAATTATTATTTTGGGTTGAAGACCATTTAGGAAATCGTAGCCGCCAAAAACAACAAATAATTTATTATACACAAATACCTAAAGCACCTAAAAATCCCAATGTGATCGTAACAGATAAAACAATTGATTTTTCATGGGATGCAGTACCTGATCTACGTGGTTATCAAGTATATCGTCAAGGTAAACCGATAAAAAAAGATAAAAAAATTATAGATATTGCGAGTTATAGTGCTTCTTCTAAAAATTATATGGTTAATAATGTCGGTAATAATGACACTAATAGTTATTGGGTTGTATATCAAAGTTCATATACTAAAACCGCTTGGATTGAAGTAGATTTCAATAATAAAAAATTGATTAGTCAATTAGATATTGACTGGGGGGCGGATGGTTATGCTTTAGATTTTGAAATACAAGCATGGACGGGAGATGTTTGGTTACCGATTACTTCGGTTATCAATAATAATTCGGTAAATTCTTCTATTATCTTAGATCAACCTTATATTACGGATCGCCTAAAATTATTCATTAAAAAAATGGATTCTAAGGTGTTAATTAATACGTTAACAACGTATCAAAAAATCACTCAACTGCCTTTACAATATACTGAAATTCAAACAGATGGGATTTTTGAATATCAAGTAACAGCTATTAATTCTTATGGCTTTGAAAGTATTTTATCTGAAAAAGCAATTGCAGAAGTAGGAGACATTATTGCTCCGCCGCCTGTTGTTTTATCTGGAATAAAAGCAGCTAATACGACTGTTGAATTAACTTGGACTGAATCGACAGCTACTGATTTAATTGCTTATCATCTTTATCGTAATAAAAAGCTTATATTGAGTCAAAATAAACTTGATATACGAGTTTATCAAGATATTGATTTACTCAATGGCGATTATGAATATCAATTATTGGCGGTTGATAAAGTAGGTAATTTAAGTAAGTCTTCTAATCTTATTAATTTTAAAATATCAACCACTTTATTACCTGCTCCAACGGCATTAACCCTTAGCTCAAATACAGAAGGCGATGCATTCTTACTTAATTGGCAAGCAATACCAGATATAATATCAACTTATCGTTTAGTTAGAAGTGAGACATCAGAGGGCGTTTATCACCTGATTGTTGATACCCAATCATTAAGTTACCAAGATAGTGAGGTTGTTTATGGTCAAACTTATTTTTATAAAGTCTATGCTTTAGATACCTTAGGTAATCAAGGAAAAGCATCGAATAAGGTAACAGGAACCCTCGTTGATAGTTCTCCTCCAGATGCGCCCATTATTGAGTATCCAGTGACTTCATTAGAAAGTCCTTTTAAAACCAATAAATTAGTAACAGATATTTCAGGTCAGGCAGAACCAGGTAGTCAAGTTAGTTTACTACTTGATAGTAATATTATTGCTCAAACAAGAGCGCTTATAGAACCTGAAGTAACCCATTTCACACTATTAGGTGATTATGGTAAGGGAACGCTTTCACCTGATGGAAATTATTTATATTTACCGAGTTATCCTTCTGAAATTTTAGATTTAAAAAATAATATTATAATGGCAAAATTATCTATTTATCATGATGATAGTACAAGGGTTAGCTGGGCAAAAAATAGCCAAAGCCTTTTTATTTGGCATAGTGATTTTAATAATGAACTCAGACGTTTTAATTTACAAGGTGAACAACAAGAAACAATATTAAAGATGAATAATCTTAATATCGTCTTACCTTCACCAGCCAATGATCTTTTTCTTCTTACAGGTCAATATCAAGATACTAATCAACAACTGATTGAGGGGGTTTGGATTTACCAGGTAGCGACTCAAAATATGGTACAAATTCCTGATCTCACAATTAATAATATAAGCCAATCATCATCAACTTGGTCTCCTGATGGAAAATACATTGCTTATCGCCATAACACGCAAAAGACCCTTAAAATACTAGATATTAATACGTTAATTGATTTTACTATCAGTGAAACCGAAGTAAGTAATGAACTTCCTGCTTGGCATCCTAATGGTCAAAAAATTATTTATAGCGCAATGGATAATGCGGGTTTAAATAAGCAAATTTGGTTATTTGATGTAATAACAAAACAAAACCAAGTATTGACTCAAGATAATAATCATTCATTACCTATTTGGTCTCCTAATGGTGAAACTTTATCTTATATTGAAGAGGATGAAGGAGTTTGGTTAGTATCACAAATTGATAAAACAAAACAATTAGTCTCCTTATCGACTAGTGATGCTTATCTAACTTATTGGACAAATCAATATTTGATTATCTTAAAGCTAAATGATTATGAATTGATTGGTTCAGCGGGATATTTTCAATTTAAAGAAGTTATCTTACACTCCAATAGTAATCAAATTAGCGCTTTAGCAAGAGACATTGCAGGAAATTCTTCTTTACCAGCGCTACCCATCGAAATTTTAGTGGATATTGGAGATTTACCAGATCTAACGATTCTAACAAATGAATTCTCAGTGTTACCACAAGTTGGTAGCTCTAAGGATCTTTATCAAATTAGTTTAACTGTAACAAATCAAGGTATTATAACAACGCAAGAGAGCGATGTTAAATTAATTTGGGTACAACCTGATGGTACTCAAAAAACACTATTAGATACAATATTGCTTCCTTTGGAAGCGGGGCATAATTGGCACTTTAATATGCAATTAAAACCACCTTATATTGATGGTGAACAACAGTTATTTGCCATTGTTGATAATAATTATAAAATAACAGAAATATTAGAGTCAAATAATTATAAAAAAGCAACATTTATGATATCTAACTCAGAAAAACCATTACTGACATTAAGTGTTGGTAGTCCCGTATTATCAGATAAAGATACTTTAAATGGGGTTGCAACCTTGTTTAATCCAACAAATGTTATTAATGGTACATTGATTATTCAAATAGAAGATAAACAAGGAACGATTATTGCAACTTTACTTGAGAATGATGTATATGATTTAGATTATGGTCAACAATTGGAAAATATATTTAATTGGACACCTGATAATCTGTTTGCGGGTGATTTTACACTTAAAGGTCAATTTTTTAATCTTCAAGGAGATTTATTATCTACATCACAATATCCATTAAGCATTGTTCCTTCTACTCAATTTCAATTAACATTTAGAGAACTTCCTATACAGATAGAACAAGAAAGTATTTTAGAGTTAAAACTATTAGTTAATTATCTTAGTGGAAATATTCTAGTTGAAAATGCAATAATTCAATGGCAAGTTTTTGATACGAATGAGGTTCTTGTTTTTAGTGATGAAAAAGATTTAACCGCCATGCTACCCCAATATCAAGGTATTAGTACGACATCTTGGAATACAGAACAACTTCCTTTGGGTAATTATCGATTAAGGGGAATACTTAAAACAGCCGAAGGCGAAGTAAAAACGGAGCAACCTATCATGCTTGTTGCTACTAATAAAATACAGAAACTAAGTGGAAGTGTTGAATTAACAACTTCCCAAATATCTCTAGGAGAAATAATTGAAATTAAATATCAAGTTAATTATCAAGGAGAAGAAGATTTAACTAATTTACCGATTAAATTACAACTTGTAACGGCCAATAATTTAACTGAATTAGAATCAATAGAACAAAACATTAATTTAAACACCCTAGAATCGCAAGATTTTACTCAAATATGGAATAGTACTGAGCTTGATTTTAAAAACTATTTAATTATATTAACAGGTGAGTTAGAAGGGGAATCCTTATTACTTGCTTCAATGCCATTAACCATTATTGATAGTACTCCACCGATTATTGATATTAAATTCCCAACAGAAGATAGTATACAACCAAAAAACATTACTCTTGATATTAAAGTACTAGATGCTCATTCATTAATTACTAATGTGCGTTTAAAAGAAAATTTAGATATAAACTCCATTAATTGGCGTTCTGTCGGTATTGGCAATGCAATCGGGCATTATCAACAAGCCTTGTTTGATTTACCCGAAGGACGTTATAGTTTAGTGGTTGAAGCTAATGATAGTTGGGGAAATATAGGACAACAAACTCGTTCTTTTAATGTCGACCGCAGCGCTCCAACTTTAACCATATTAACACCGAGTAATCATCAGTCAACCAAAGAGGATGCAGTCTTTTTAACAGGAATAACAGAAGCTTTGGCTCAAGTTACCTTGATTCTAGACGACCAACAACAAATAACCCAAGCAGACAATCTAGGTGCATTCCAATTTACCATACCATTAATTTTAGGTGAAAATCAATTAATGTTAACAGTAACAGATGCAGTAAATAATACAAGTAACCCAATTGATTGGTTTATTATAAAAGAAGCCCCCGAAATTATTGATTTAATACCCCCCACTCTAGTAATTAATAGCCCTAATAACCATGCAATTACGAAAGAAAGTAGTATTTTATTAATAGGAACAACAGAAGCATTAGCTCAAGTTACTTTAACTATAAGCAACCAACAACAAATAGCTCAAGCAGATGATTCAGGTGAATTCCAGTTTACTATTCCAGTTATTTTAGGTGAAAATAAATTAACTTTAACAGCAACCGATGAGTTTAATAATACCAGCGATCCTGTTGAATGGATTATTGTAAGAGAACAGCTTGAAATTATCGATTTAACGCCACCCACTTTAACAATTATCAGCCCAAGTAATCATGCAATTACTAATGAAAATAGTGTTTTATTAATAGGAACAACAGAAGCATTAGCTCAAGTTACTTTAATTGTAAGTAATCAACAGCAAATAACTCAAGCAGATGATTTAGGAAAATTCGAGTTTACTGTTCCATTGATCTTAGGTAACAATACATTAATTTTAACGGCAACAGATGCCTCTAATAATACCAGCAATCCTATTAAATGGATTATTGTAAGAGAAAGGATAGAAATTATAGATTTAACACCGCCTACTTTAACAATTACCAGTCCCAGTAATCATGCAATTATTAAACAGGAGCAAGTTTTACTAACAGGGGTTACCGAAGCCATCGCTAAAGTAATATTAATTATTGATAATCAACAACAAATAACACAAGCGGATGATTTAGGGAAATTTCAGTTTACGGTGCCATTAGTTTTAGGTAACAATAAATTAACTTTAACAGCCACAGATGCATTCAATAACACCAGCAATCCTGTGGAATGGAGTATTGTAAGAGAAAGACGCGAAATTATTGATTTAACACCGCCTATTTTAACAATTACCAGTCCCAGTAATCATGCGACCACTAAAAAGAAAAGTATTTTATTAACAGGAATAACAGAAGCCTTAGCTCAAATTGTTTTAACTGTAAGTAATCAGCAACAAATAGTGCAAGCAGATGATTTAGGGAAATTCCAGTTTACGATTCCATTGACATTCGGCGACAATAAATTAATTTTAACAGCCACTGATGCATTTAATAATACCAGCGATCCTGTTGAATGGATTCTTGTAAGAGAACAACTTGAAATTATTGATTTAACTCCGCCCACTTTAACAATTATTAGCCCAAGTAATCATGCAATTACGAAAGAAAATAGTGTCTTATTAATAGGAACAACAGAAGCACTAGCTCAAGTTACTTTAATTGTAAGTAATCAACAGCAAATAACTCAAGCAGATGATTTAGGAGAATTTCAGTTTACTGTTCCAGTGGTTTTAGGTAATAATAAATTAATTTTAACGGCAACAGATGCCTCTAATAACACCAGTGATCCGATTGAATGGATTATTGTAAAAGAAATATTTGAAATTATTGATTTAACCCCCCCTTCTTTAACAATTATTAGCCCAAGTAATCAAGCCATTATTAAGCGGGAAGAAGTTTTGTTAACAGGGATTACTGAAGCCTTAGCGCAAGTTATTTTAACTATAAGTAATCAACAAGAAACAACGCAAGCTGATGATTTAGGAAAATTCCAGTTTACGATTCCATTAGTTTTAGGTAACAATAACTTAATTTTAACAGCCACTGATGCCTCTAATAATACCAGTACTCCTGTTGCATGGATTATTATAAGAGAACAACAAGAAGTTATTGATGTAACACCCCCTACGTTAACAATTATCAGTCCGAGCAATTATGCCATTATTAAGCGCGAGCAAGTTTTGCTAACAGGGGTTACAGAAGCTTTAGCTCAAGTTACTTTAACTGTAAGTGAGCAACAGCAAATAACTCAAGCAGATGATTTAGGGAAATTTCAATTTACCATCCCATTGATTTTAGGTGAAAATAAATTAACTTTAACAGCAACAGATAGATTCAATAATACCAGTGATCCAATTGAATGGGTTATTGTAAGAGAAAAAATTAGAATTATTGACTTAATCGCTCCGACTTTAACAATCACTAGTCCAAGTAATCATGCAAGCATTAAGTGGAATCAAGTTTTGTTAACAGGAATCACAGAATCCCTAGCTCAAGTTATTTTAATTATTGACAATCAACAACAAATAACCCAAGCGGATAATTTAGGGCAATTTGAGTTTACAGTCTCATTGATTTTAGGTAACAATAAATTAACTTTAACAGCAACTGATGCATCTAATAATACCAGTGATCCTGTTGAATGGGAGATTGTAAGGGAAATACTAGAAATTATTGACATAACTCCGCCTACTTTAACAATTATTAGTCCAAGTAATCATGCCGTTACTCAAGAAAGTAAAGCTTTACTAATAGGAACAACAGAAATCTTAGCTCAAGTTACTTTAACGATAAGCAATCAACAACAAAAAACACAAGCAGATGATTTAGGTAAATTCCAGTTTATCGTCCCTTTAATTCTAGGTAATAATAACTTCACTTTAACAGCAACCGATGCATCTAATAACACCAGTAATCCTGTTGAGTGGGAGATTATAAGAGAAAGACTCGAAATTATTGATATAATCTCACCCACTTTAACAATTATCAGTCCAAGTAATCATGCCGTTACGATTGAAAATAGTATTCTACTAATAGGAATAACGGAAGCCTTCGCTCAAGTTACTTTAACCATCAGTAATCAACAACAAAAAACACAAGCAGATGATTTAGGTAAATTTCAATTTACTGTTCCATTAGTTCTAAGCAATAATAACTTAACTTTAATAGCAACTGATGCGTCCAATAATGCCAGTGATTCTGTTGAATGGGAGATTATAAGAGAAAGACTCGAACTTATTGATATAATCCCACCCACTTTAACAATTGTCAGTCCAAGTAACCATACCGTTACAATTGAAAATAGTGTTCTGCTAATAGGAATAACGGAAGCCTTCGCTCAGGTTACTTTAACTATTAGTAATCAACAACAAAGAGCGCAAGCAGATGATTTGGGTAAATTCCAGTTTACTGTTCCATTAGTTCTAAGCAATAATAACTTAACTTTAACAGCAACTGATGCGTCCAATAATACCAGTGATCCTGTTGAGTGGGAGATTATAAGAGAAAGACTTGAAATTATTGATATAATTCCACCTACTTTAACAATTGTCAGTCCAAGTAATCATGCCATTACGATTGAAAATAGCGTTCTACTAATAGGAATAACGGAAGCCTTCGCTCAAGTTACTTTAACCATCAGTAATCAACAACAAAGAGTACAAGCAGATGATTTAGGTAAATTCCAGTTTACTGTTCCATTAGTTCTAGGCAACAATAACTTAACTTTAACAGCAACCGATGCGTCCAATAATACCAGTGATTCTGTTGAGTGGATTATTACCAGAAAAAATATTACAGTCATTGATGAACCAACGAATCTAAATTTAATTGTTCTTAAACCCCAAAATTATGCACATACTAAAACCGAAAAAATAATTTTGACAGGAAAAACAAGTGCCTTAGCTCATATTATTCTGGCTATGGGTCAATATAAACAAACAATTTATGCTGATACGGAAGGATATTTTAAATTTACTGTGTCATTAGCGATTGGAAGTAATAATCTTATTTTAATAGCAACAGACACCAAAAATAACGTAAGTAAACCCGTTAAATTAATTCTTATGAGAGATAAATTGATTAATCCTGTATTACCTCAAGCGATTCCAAGTTCAACTTTTATTTCATTAACAATTCTTATGTTGTTAATGATGCTTTGTGCTTTCTATTTTATCTTTACATCAAAAAAACAAAAAACAATATTATGAAACCATTTCAATCAATTATTTTTATTAGCGTTTTTGTTTTTTTAACTCATTCCAGTTTTGCTGCAAATACAGAACAACAAGCCTATCAGCAGCAACTTTCTCAATTAGTTGATTTATTACAGCAACCTGTTAATACTCAA